>ULSQ01048407.1_pt1 | contig 20607 bp, 15 predicted proteins | sample 1956821 | NCBI WGS metagenome assembly ULSQ01 (sample SAMEA4835712, study PRJEB28245) | human gut metagenome | biome: gut microbiome; material: fecal sample | place: Denmark | collected 2008 | reverse complement strand
CCGTAGTATCGGTAGTAGTTTCCGTAGTATCGGTAGTAGTTTCTGTAGTAAGATGGAAAGTTTCAGTAGGAGATTCCGTAGTCGTCGCTTGTGTTTCCATAGTTATATCTTGTTCTTTATTTAACTATGTATCCTCTCTGAACTTTTTCTTTTTCTCTCCGAACTTATTGTTGCTTTTTCTCCGAACCAATATCCTTTTTCTCCGAACTTTCATGGGACGTTCCCGAACTTGTTCCCGAACTTTTGGATTGAGTTCCCAAACTATCTGAATATCCTTCGTGTACCAGAATATTAACCAAGAATGTCAAGCGGTTGTTTCTATACCAACGATGATATATCCACCACCAAGGTCGTCGAAATCATTAGCGAAAGCACATATACTATGATATATGCTCCCTGGATTCCAACCTTTCTTAAACTCAATGCGGTTGGATTCAATCTTCTGCTTGTTGAGCAGATCATTTATGTTTATTGCGAGTGCCATAACTTACGCTTGTTGTATTTTAAACGAGTTCTTCAGATTCTTGGATTCCTTACATTCGCAGCGGGCATTCTCTTGTGGGTACTCACGGCGGAGGTTTTGTTGTAGTTTGAGTTCGGTCATATATCAATAAAGATCTTTAAAGTTGTAATAATTATAAAATCTGTCATATAAGTCTTTTGATAATATTCGAAGATAATCAGACATTATTGATTTTGTAGTTCCTGTTCTTGGCATATTTAATCGCTCTAATTGATTATCTACCAAACCAGAAATATTTCTATTAGAGTTAAATGTTTCACTAAAGATGTTTTCTGCGGATAAAACTTGGAATGGGGAAAATCCATTGTCGTCTCTAATCTCTTCTTGCAAGGCATTTATGGCTTGTGCAATATCCAATAAATTGAAGTAATTATCATAGAAGGCAAGAAATCCCCTATATATTTCATTTGAAGAAACAACTCTAGTTGTACAAACGAAAGCTCGATATGGTGCACGCTTTTCGGGGTCGATAGCTGAAATCATAGAGATACTCTTGCACATTGCCATTACGACAAATAACAAGTGTCCAGTTTTAATATTGAGAGGCCTGGTAATATCGTAAAAATCATTCCATTTTAGGATTTCTTCATTGCTAAATCCGATACCTTCGTCGCAACCATGAGTTTCAATTTGTAAGGAAAGAATATTTCCTGCCGATAATGATTTTTCTATAATCTGTACTGTTAAATAGAATTCTTTTGGTGAGTTAACATCATAAAAAGAAGAGAAAGATTCAGTTTTGTGATATTTCTTATATTTTAAAACATCCTGATACAGGATTTCTCCTGTTTTTTAATCGTTGGGATTCAGTGACAGTATCACAACGATACCCCACCGTTTTATTTTTGTATCGGGTTTGTTCATATTTAGAAAAACAAAAAAGTATTAATCTATATTCCAATAAGCCTCTGGATCACCATCGAAGATTGCATCTATGTCATCGTCACTATATCCCATCTCATCTTGGGCATAGGATCCGTTATACCTGTCGTAAGTCGGCTCTTCAAAGTCATGTGAGTAATCATTAAAGTTACCGACACCTTCATCGTATTCCTCGTCATCATAAATATCATGATAAGTAGATGAATCTTTGTCCCAAGTTCCCTTTTCTTCAGATTCATTCAATGGAGCACTACTAATATTTCTTTCACTTGACTTTAAAATCTGGGAGTAATCACACATGAACTGCGAAATCTCAGCATTCACAAGCCATACAGATTCTCTTTCAGAAGGTTTTTGCCCCAAGGCAATAAAAAGAAAATCTGCAAAATGAAATCTTTCCCATTCCGAAGATGGTAGGAAGAAATGCGCTCTTCTTGCACAGATTTTCTTCTTGCACCAATAGAAAGGAAAACTATTATTTGGATCAGAACTGCCCAAACATCCACATCTGCAGATATAATATTCTGAATCTTCGTATTTCTTTAAGCAATTGGTATAAAGTGGTTGAAAAGCGTTATTCCTTGGCAAGTAACCAAGTTCAATCATTCTTTCTTTATCACTTACCAATCCACATTTATCATCAATGTGATATGCAATTACAAACTGCTTGACAAAAAATTCATGCGATTCTGGAATATAATATTTGTCATTAACAATCTCAACATCACAATTCCTTTTGAGAACTTGTATCGCAGTATCAATCTCCTCTGAGTCTAGCCATTCTATCGTGCGTCCGAATAGATTAACAGGGGTATCATGGAAGGTTATGACATAGAATAATGTATCATCTTTGATTTCTTTTTTAAGAATGCCATTGAATGACAGATATTCAATATCCTGCTGATTCTGCGTTATTGCCAGATAACCATTACATGGATAAAAAAGTTCCTTGGAATTTTTTAGAAAATTGAATCTATGTTTCATATCCTGTCCTATGACAGCTTCCAGCATGGTTGGCGTAATACTAATATTCATATCACCTTTCTTTGCTTTCAGTATGAAGAGCACTCCACAGACTGCAGGACATGCAGGAGTGGTTGTTTCGACGAACTCAGAATAGAGATCATCTACTACTAAAAAAGTTTCTCCAGAAGCCATTTGCCCAAAGATATAACGTAAGGTTCTTATCTGGGCTTCAGCAGGCATTTTGTAGAAATGCGATTTCACTAAATTCCAATCGAATTTTCCAGAAGGTTGCTTTTGCCACAAATACAATTTCAAGAAACCTGTTGCTTTTTGCTGCATCATGTATTGATGGCGACTGTCAAGATTATCAGCAATGAACAATAAAACCTCAGGGGCTTCGACTTTGTCAACATCAGACAACATTGCGTCCTGAAAGCATTTATGCTTAAAGAGCTCCTTGTTTGCATATTTCTTCTTATATGCTGTATCCAAACGTTTACGGATATTTGCATCACCTGGTGATTTTGCGATTTTCTCTTCAAACAAGGTCCATCTTTCATCATCTGAAAGAACGGAGCAGATTTTCTCTTCTGCTTTCTTTAGTACAATGTCCTTTAAGTTTCCATAATTATTCAGCCATTCAAGCAGGCTTCGAATATCGCTTATTGCATCATAATGGTCGAGTTTTATATAATCAAATGAATTGAGACTATTATATCCCAACTTCTTTATTATGTTTGAAGCAACATACCATTGTATGGTTAGAGGAGAATCCTTTACTTTATAATCAGACAACTCCTTCAAAAATTGACGTGTATTGAAGTCACTTGTCAGTTGCTTGTATCTTTTAAAATACTGCTTACTTGTGATATAGTCATATTTGTAAGCATCATTAAGATCCTCTAAATCATCAAGATTTGAGAACTTCTCATTTACAAATACCTTTATCTGTTGTTTCGTTGAGTCGAGAATCCATCCATTAAGTTGTTCGATTTGATACCCGAGTGAAAATGGTGAAAGGTATTCTTTCTTTGTAGCTAATATCGCTGATTCATTTACGCAATTAAGAAGAGGCGTCATTAATGCATCCTTATATAATTTTGGAAGTTGCTCGTAACTTTCAAAAGTTTTTTCATACACTTTATACCCAAGAAAATCATTCCTCAGAGCATAGAAATTTTCAAGGAAGAGACCAATGCAGTTAAATTCATCTGAAGTGGCTTTTTTTATTTCGTTCACCGCATTAGCATCATTGCATATTTTTGTCAATTGGGATATTACATTTTGTTTAATTACATTTTCGTATTGTAAATCCAATCGTTTCTCCAAATTATTGATGCGCCTTTTCCCCATTTGACACATTGGTGTGCCTTCACCTTCAAGATGCTTCGTTCCGCAATGGCAATATACGAATAGTCGATGTTTGAGATCTTTATAACCTGATACTGTATTGGTATTAGAAATCTTGTGGAGGCAATGTAATTCGCATATTTCAACATCAGGCATACCATAATCATCTGTTAAGAGACCTAAGTTTTTCTTGCAGAACTCTTTTGGAAGAGCAGGTTGTAGTTTTGGTGCTGAGTACAGTAAAATTTCCAAATCACTATCACTTAACTTTGCCAAAAGTAAAGCCCATTTGGAAGAGATTACATCGTTTGCTGGTTTATTGTTGATAGCGTTACCTTTTCTATCGTAATGTTTTCTCATCACGAATATATCATAAAGGTATTTCAACTCCTCTACATTCATGCCATAGTATTTATCCTTGAGAACATCTTGAGTAACCCATAAAGATAGATCAAATACATCTATTGTGATACTTTCATATTGTTTATGCTTATATTTTCCAAAACATTCAAACAATTCTGTGATTGATTTTGGCAAACTATTACTAGTATCCTTTAGAATTTTAACATCAAATTCAGTTGGAATCAAGGATGTAGAATATTCGTCTTCGAATAAGTCAAAGTCGTCTTCATACACATCGTCAAAAATATCGTTAAGAGAGAAATCTTCTTCTGATGATTCTTGCTTTGTTTCAGGTATCACCTTTTTCTCCTCAGGTATAATAATAGTTTCAAGATACTCAAAAGAAATCTTTGTATTATCGTTGTAAAAGGAGTACTCTGATTCTTGTTCTCCGCATCTTACTATACTATTTATAAAGTCAACTTTGAAATTTGACAATGAAGCACGTTCTATATTAGTAGCCGTTTTATCATCATCATTGAAATCAAAAAATACAAGTTGACCGATACTTACTTTCGACAATAAATCATTATCAGAAAAAAGGATTGGAGTGTTTCTTATTGTAGGCCCCCAACTATTTTTTACTTTCCACACGCCAAAAACCAAAATGCCCATTCCTTCGGATGGGTTATATTTATATATGAATCCAATTTTTTTCATATTACATAATTACCCGTTATAAAAAACAATTGGCATAGAAAACTGAAATGTCTGTATTCCTGCTTGTTGAGACTATTGGCGACGCCTTCTTTGACATCAAGTCTCTATTCACTCTTGGAAAATCTTCTTTTATCCACATTACCATATTACAATAGTTTGTTATTAAATATATCCGAGTTTAAAGTTAGACAAATGGCTTTATGGCATTTCTTGGTATATACGCCGTTGCCACCAGGCATCCATCAAAAAGTTCTACCACCACTCTCTGTTGCCCAGCAATCCTTGTCACTCTACCATGTATATCCTTAAACTCACCCTCTGTAATCACTACTTCATCTCCTAACTTATATTTGATATTATCCGAAGTAACAGGGATGATGTGAGGATTATGTATGGAGGTTAAACGGATGAAATTATCCATAGCGGTATCGGCAATGATAAGAGGAGGATTCTTGGTTGGCGCATTTTCACAATGTGAAGTATGGTCGTAATAGTAACTCAACAAAGCTATATTTTCAAGAGGCTTGATGCTCTTGTCTTGCAAGAGTGAATCAACTTGTTCTGCTGAGGCATGAACAAAGAGAAATGACGGGAGAAGAGGCTCTGTGATGATTCGCTTTTTACCTTGTTTCCGAATCTCTTTGTATCGTAAAGGAACATAATATTCCAATTCTTTAGCTTCGACGAAAGCTTTTGCCTTAATAATACGTCCAAACGAAACCCTTAGTACGAACCATTGCTTGTTTCGTAAAGGCACATTCTCTACCGACACCCCACCTTTGTTCTTTGAAATGGAGGGCGTGCGGGAGATAAGTCCAGCACTTGGACACGATAAGCCAGTGTCGGTTGGCTGCCCATTATACAATGAAGCGTCAGCCGTAGGAGGCTGGTTGGTAGTATCTTCCAATGTTGTTCAGAGGTTAGATTAAAACCAATAGACTTATTCTTGATGGAATTGTCGTCTTTTGACTACAAATTTAGATAAAATTTCCGAATTATAAGTCCGTTGGGAATAAAAAACAGAACTCCTCTTTCACTCTCCTTTGTTTCCTCTTTCCCTCTTTCCATCTCCCTTGTTCTTTCGTTCATCATTCGTTCATCCTTCGTAGTGAACTCGATCTACCTCCGTAGTGAACTCGATCTACCTCCGTTAATGAAGCGGAAGCATAACGGAAGCATAACGGAGGCATAACGAAGGCATAACGAAGATAAATCGAAGAGTGAACGAGGATGGAACGAGGGTACTATAATTGAATTTATTGCTTTATAAATTATAAGTGTCACTATATAGGAAAACTAAACAAGAAAGGAAAAAGAAAACAAAGAAAAGATAAATATATGGGAGTCTTATGTAAGCCCTCGTGTAAGGGAACAATAGAATTTATCTATTAAGGTATAGCTGACATCTTTTATTTATCTATAATAAAAACATTATCTTTGTAGCCGAAATCAAAACAACAAATAAAATAACAAGGAAAAATAATATGGAAACAAGAAAAGAAATAGCAGCTGAGAAGAAGCGTTGTGGTTCGCATAATTGCACCCAGGCTGTGCTCTGCACCTATCACGACTTCGCCGGCATGGAAGAAGAAACAATAAAGAACGCAGGCAATGCCTTTGCTGCAGGAATGGGTAATATGGAGGGAACTTGCGGAGCCATCGTAGGAGCTGGCATCGTACTCGGACTTGCCACTCAGGACAAGGCGAAGTCTATCAAGGGCATGAGACAGATTATGGATAAATTCAAGCAGCGCAACGGTGCCACACAATGCAAATTGCTCAAAGGTGTGGGCACAGGAAAGGTGCTTCGCGAATGTCCTCTTTGCGTGGCAGATGCTTCTGAATTTCTGGAAGAAATCCTTGTAAAGGAAGGCGTACAGAAGTAACAACATTGCTAAGTATAAAGCGATTAACGAGCAAGACCGCTGCGTGGCATGTGGCGTTTGTGTGAAAGTAAGTCATAAGGATGCTTGGAAATATGTGATAAGGCTATAAGGATAATGTGTGGTATAAAAAAAGGGAGCACCAAAACTCAGTGTTATGAGTCTTGGCGCTCCCTTTTATTATGTCTATGCGTTTCGCTTAGTTGATGACTCGGTTCTGCTTAGTTGCGGAATACGAGTCCGTTCTGGTCGGCATCGATGGTGATTGGCTGCTCGCGCTTAACCTCGTCAGAGAGAATCTTCTTAGAGAGGTCGTTGAGTACGCAGCGCTGGATGGCACGCTTTACCGGACGTGCACCAAACTCCGGGTCGAAGCCTTCGTCGGCGAGGAAGTCGATGGCGGCAGGAGTAACGTTGAGAGTGAATCCCTGCGGCTCGAGCATCTTCTTCACGGCGTTCATCTGCAATGTCACTACCTGGGCGATTTCTGCCTTGGTGAGCGGCAAGAACATGATGGTCTCGTCGATACGGTTGAGGAACTCCGGACGTATCGTCTTCTTGAGCATCTCCATAACCTTTGCCTTGGTGTCGCTGATAACGTGGTCGCGGTTCTGAGGTGTGATGCCTGCAAACTGTCCCTGTATATATTGGCTGCCGAGGTTTGATGTCATTATGATGATGGTGTTCTTGAAGTTGACCGTTCTACCCTTATTGTCTGTGAGTCGACCGTCGTCCAATACCTGCAAGAGGATGTTGAACACGTCGGGGTGAGCCTTCTCAATCTCATCGAAGAGCACTACTGAGTAAGGCTTGCGACGTACTGCCTCGGTGAGCTGTCCACCCTCGTCATAGCCTACGTATCCTGGAGGCGCACCGATGAGACGGCTTACGCTGAACTTCTCCTGATATTCGCTCATGTCGATACGCGTCATCATCGTCTCGTCGTTGAAGAGGTATTCAGCCAAAGCCTTTGCAAGCTCTGTCTTACCTACACCAGTAGTGCCGAGGAAGATGAACGAAGCGATAGGACGTTTCGGGTCCTGCAGTCCGGCACGTGAGCGGCGTACGGCATCGCTCACCGCACGAATGGCCTCGTCCTGACCAATTACACGCTTGTGAAGTTCCTCCTCCAGATGCAGCAACTTCTCGCGTTCGCTCTGCATCATTCGCGTTACGGGTATTCCGGTCCAGCGGCTTACCACTTCGGCTATGTCGTCGGCAGTCACCTCTTCGCGAATCATGGCGTTGCCGTCTTGCGTAGACTTGAGCTGGTTCTGTATCGACTTGATGTCGTCGTCGAGCGATTTGAGTTTACCGTAGCGTATCTCAGCCACGCGTTCGTAGTTGCCTTCGCGCTCGGCACGTTCAGCCTCAAACTTCAACTGTTCTATCTGCTGCTTGTCCTGCTGTATCTTGTTGACAAGAGCTTTCTCGCTTTCCCACTTTGCACGGAACGAACTCTCCTGGTCTTTCAGTTCGGCAATGTCCTTGTCGAGCTGTGCAATCTTGTCGGTATCGTTCTCGCGCTTGATGGCCTCGCGTTCAATCTCAAGCTGTTTCAGCTTACGTGTAATCTCGTCGAGCTCCTCCGGTACAGAGTCGCGCTCCATACGCAGTTTGGCAGCAGCCTCGTCCATAAGGTCGATGGCCTTGTCGGGGAGGAATCGGTCGCTGATGTAGCGCTCAGAGAGTTTCACGGCAGCTATACAGGCATCGTCCTGAATACGCACCTTGTGATGGTTCTCATAGCGTTCCTTCAATCCACGCAGTATTGAGATGGCTGAAAGCTCGTCAGGCTCGTCTACCATGACCGTCTGGAATCGGCGCTCCAGAGCCTTGTCCTTCTCGAAATACTTCTGGTATTCGTTCAGGGTTGTGGCACCGATGCTGCGCAATTCGCCACGTGCAAGAGCCGGTTTCAATATGTTGGCAGCGTCCATAGCGCCCTCGCCACCTCCTGCACCGACAAGAGTGTGAATCTCGTCGATGAAGAGAATGATGCGACCGTCGCTGTTGGTCACTTCCTTGATTACGCTCTTAAGGCGCTCCTCAAACTCGCCTTTGTACTTGGCGCCAGCCACAAGCGCACCCATATCCAATGAGTAGAGCTGCTTGTCCTTAAGGTTTTCGGGCACGTCGCCACGAACTATACGCTCAGCCAGTCCCTCGACGATAGCCGTCTTACCGGTACCCGGCTCACCTATAAGAATAGGATTGTTCTTGGTACGGCGCGACAGAATCTGAAGCACACGGCGAATCTCCTCGTCACGGCCTATAACCGGGTCGAGCTTGCCCTGGCGGGCTTCCTCAACGAGGTTCTTGGCGTATTTCTCAAGACTCTGATAGTTCTCGTCGCCCGACTGCGACTGCACCTTCTGACCCTGTCGCAGTTCCTGAATTGCCTTCACGGTTTCAGCCTCCGTCATGCCGGCATCCTTCATAATGCGGCTTGCAGTAGAATTGACCTGAAGCAGGGCGAGCAATATCGGTTCAACGCTTGTGAACTCGTCGCCGTTCTTAGTGGCGAAGTCCTGCGCACGCTGAAGCACGTTGTTGGCGTCGTTAGAGAGATATGGCTGTCCACCCTGAACGCGTGGGAGTCGCTGTATTTCACTGTCTACAACAGTGTCTATCTGATTGGCATTGACTCCGAGCTTCTGGAAGATGTATGTGGCTACGTCTTTGGCCTTCACCATCACACCCTTCAGCAGGTGTACCGGCTCAATGCTCTGCTGTCCCTGACGCTGTGCGGTGTTGACAGCCTCTTGAACAACCTCTTGGGCTTTGATTGTGAATTTGTCGAATGTCATATTTTGTTCTCCTTTCTTGATTTATTCTGATTTCTTGTATTAAAGCTTTTCGCTTTCGATAACTATAAACACAAACTATATTCCACTGCTTAGTTTGCTGACAAAATGTCAGAATAATGTATTGAAAACCAATAAGTTACTGACATAATGACAGAAATATGGGGTAAAAAGGGCTCTTTCGTTTCTATTGCCATGCAATATCATTACCAAATCCCAACTCTATATATATAATAAGGTGTAAGCCCAACTTCCCCCACCTAAAACCCCTGCTTTTCAAAAGGAGTCCTTTTGCACTTCAAAAGGAGTCCTTTTACTCACCAAAAGGAGTCCTTTTGCAATCCAAAACGAATCCTTTTACTCGCCAAAAGGAGTCCTTTTGCAAAACCATAGGATTGCACCCATAATTCAGAGTGTTTTTTGCTGTAATTTAGAGGTATTACTTTATTAAAAATAGTAAATAAATTAATTGGGTTTAAAAAAATATTTATTTAACTTGCTTAATATAGAAAAAAAGTATACTTTTGCAAAGTAAACATCAAGTGCAGGCTTAACCGACAGTCTGTCCAACTAATCGAATAAACTAAAACCCAAATATTAAGTATACACTAACTGATAGAAACTGATGAAAAGAAGTAAGTTTTACCCGTGGGTAGTCGTTGCGCTGCTCTGGGTTGTGGCCTTATTGAATTACATGGACCGTCAGATGCTCTCCACAATGCAGGAGGCTATGAAGGCCGACATCGCCGAACTGAACAAAGCTGAGGCTTTTGGAGCGTTGATGGCGGTTTTCCTTTGGATATACGGAATTGTCAGCCCGTTTGCCGGAGTTGTAGCCGACCGTGTGAGCCGGAAGAAGCTCGTAGTAGGCAGTTTGTTCGTCTGGTCAGCCGTGACATATCTTATGGGCTACGCCACCGACTTTCAGCAGCTCTATTGGTTGCGTGCTCTTATGGGCATAAGCGAGGCGCTTTACATCCCGTCGGCACTCTCGCTCATAGCCGACTGGCACGAAGGCAAGTCGCGTTCGCTCGCCATAGGCATCCACATGACCGGTCTTTACGTAGGTCAGGCTATCGGTGGATTCGGCGCAACAGTAGCCGCCATGTTCTCATGGCACTCTACATTCCACTGGTTTGGCATCATCGGCATAGCCTACTCGGTAGTGCTCGCCCTCTTGCTGCACGACAAGCACAAGGGTACTGCAGCCGTTGCAGCAGCCAATCCTAACGCCGGTCAGCCTAAGGAGACCGTATGGCGCGGACTGAGCGTGGTGTTCTCTACCTGGGCTTTTTGGGTGATACTCATCTATTTTGCCGTTCCGAGTCTGCCGGGTTGGGCCACCAAGAACTGGTTGCCGACGCTGTTTGCCGAGAATCTCGGCATCCCTATGTCGCAAGCCGGACCTATGTCGACCATTACCATTGCCGCCTCGTCGTTCATCGGTGTCATCGTGGGTGGCGTATTGTCGGACAAGTGGGTGCTGCGCAACATTCGCGGACGTGTCTATACCAGCGCCATCGGATTGGGTATGACCATCCCTGCACTCGTATTGCTGGGCTTCGGCCATAGCATCGTGGCTGTAGTAGGAGCCGGACTGCTCTTCGGTATGGGCTACGGAATGTTCGACGCCAACAACATGCCTATACTCTGCCAGATTATTTCAGCCAAGTATCGCGCCACAGCCTACGGTGTCATGAACATGGTGGGCGTGTTTGCCGGTGCAGCCGTGACACACCTGCTGGGCAAGTGGACCGATGGAGGCAACCTCGGACTTGGTTTTGCCGTGCTGGGCTGCATCGTGCTCGTGGCTCTCGTGCTGCAGCTGGGCTGTCTGAAGCCTACAACCGACAACAAGGAGTAATGCTACGTCAGACACATATTATATATAAATATAAGGTTTAATATTACATACTTTTAAATACAAACAGACTATGGAAAAGATTATCGGACTTATTGACGCTCCGTTTACACCTTTCTATGCAAACGGTGACGTCAATCTTGAACCAATCGAGGCTTATGCCAAGATGTTGCAGAAGAACGGACTCAAGGGCGTTTTCATCAACGGTTCGTCAGGTGAAGGCTATATGCTCACCACCGAGGAGCGCATGCAGCTTGCCGAGCGTTGGGTGTCGGTAGCTCCGGAGGGCTTCAAGGTGATAGTACATGTAGGCAGCTGCTGCCTGCGTGAGAGTGTTCGTCTGGCTGAGCATGCACAGAAAATCGGTGCATGGGGTATCGGTTCGATGGCTCCTCCATTCCCGAAAATCGGTCGCATAGAGGAACTTGTGGAGTACTGCGAGACTATCGCCAACGCCGCTCCCAACCTTCCCTTCTACTACTATCATATCCCTGCATTCAACGGCGCTTATCTGCCTATGCTCGACTTGCTTAAGGCTGTCGATGGCCGCATAGCCAACTTCGCCGGCATCAAGTACACATACGAGTCGCTCTATGAGTACAACCAGTGTCGTCTCTATGCCGATGGCAAGTATGATATGCTCCATGGTCAGGACGAGACAATACTCCCGAGCCTTGCACAGGGTGGCGCTCGCGGTGGCATCGGTGGCACAACCAACTACAACGGACGTGAGCTTACAGGCATCATCGAGGCTTGGAACAACGGCGACATCGAGACAGCACGCGAGAAGCAGAACTTCTCACAGGCCGTAATCAACGTCATCTGCCACTTCCGCGGCAACATCGTTGGCGGCAAGCGCATCATGAAGCTCCTCGGTTTCGACCTCGGACCAAACCGTGTACCGTTCCGCAACATGACTGATGAGGAAGAGGCTCAGATGAAGAAGGAGCTTGAGGAGATAGGTTTCTTTGAGCGTGCCAACAAGTTTTAAATTATAAAAGAAATGAACGTAAAAGAATATATTCAGTCTTGGGCAGAATCGTACAAGAAGGATCTGACCGAGAACATCATGCCGTTCTGGATGGAGCACGGTTGGGACCGGGTTAATGGCGGTGTCTATACTTGCGTAAATCGCGACGGATCGTTGATGGATACAACCAAGTCGGTATGGTTTCAGGGCCGCTTCGCATTCATTTGCGCCTTTGCATACAACAATATCGAGAAGAACCAGGAGTGGCTCGACGCAGCCAAGTCGACACTTGAGTTCATCGAGAAGCATTGCTTCGACGAGCAGGGCCACATGTATTTCTCGGTGACAGCCGAAGGACAGCCCTTGCGCAAGCGCCGTTATGTGTTCTCGGAGACATTCGCAGCAATAGCAATGTCGGAGTATGCACTCGCCACAGGCGACCAGCATTGGGCACAGCGCGCACTCCAGGTGTTTGAGGATACACAGCGCTTCCTCGCTACTCCGGGCTTCCTGCCTGCCAAGTTCGAACCGAACGTGCAGATGCAGAGCCACAGCATCATCATGATTCTCATCAATGTGGGCTCTTGCATACGCAAGGTCATCGACGACCCGAAGCTCACAGCACAGATTGACGAGTCGATAGAGAAACTCAAGAAATACTTCATCCACCCCGAATTCAAGTGTCTGCTTGAGACGGTAGGAATGAACGGCGAGTTCATCGACACCAACGAAACCCGCACAATCAACCCCGGTCATTGCATCGAGACATCATGGTTTATCATGGAAGAGGCAAAACTGCGCGGTTGGGACAAGCCTATGTTCGACATGGCTCTTCAAATTCTTGACTGGTCATGGGACTGGGGTTGGGACAAACAATACGGTGGAATCATCAACTTCCGTGACTGTAAGAACCTCCCGGTGCAGGACTATTCGCAGGACATGAAGTTCTGGTGGCCGCAGTGCGAGACCATTATCGCATCGCTCTATGCCTACCTCGGCACAGGCGACGAGAAGTATCTGTATCGCCATGAGCGCATCAGCGAGTGGACATACGCCCACTTCCCCGATGCCGAATACGGCGAGTGGTATGGCTATCTGCATCGCGACGGCACAGTGGCACAGCCTGCCAAGGGCAACCTTTTCAAAGGTCCGTTCCATATTCCGCGCATGATGATCAAGAGCTATATGCTCTGCCAGGAGATATTGAAGAAACTTGATTAGTATAATTCTTATATGATAGGGTGTGGCAAAAGCTTGACGTGCAAGCCGTGCCACACCCTTTTGTTTTACAACAAACTTAGATTGTGCCCAATGAAAAGAATCTTATTCCTCATCATATCGCTCGTTTCGCTTTTCCATACATCGGCTTCGGCACAGCACGTACGCCCCGTCTTTGGCTTTCCAGCTTCCGAACCCGGCTATTCGCTGGGCGTGTCGGCATGCTATGCTGCACAGATAGGCGACTGGATTGTTGTGGCTGGCGGATGCAATTTTCCCACGCCTGGCAAGAAGACATACTACGCCGGAATATATGCGGCACCCGTTGACGGCGATGTTCTCAACTGGCGACTCGTAGGAATGCTGCCCGAACCGGCTGCCTATGGAGTGACTGTAGTGAGTGGCGACAGCCTTCTGTTCATCGGAGGCAACAATAGCAATCATGCGCTGAAGTCGGTTTATAGCGTCCGTCTTGATGGAGTGGGAGAGCATGCCTGCGTAAAGCGTCTTGCCGACCTGCCCTGCACGGTTGACAATATGGCTGTGGCGCAGAGCAAGGACAACGTGTTTGTGGTGGGAGGCAATCACGACGGCAAACCGTCGGCAGATGTTCTGGCTCTCAATTTGAACGCTGCCAATCTCTCATGGAGCAATATCGGCAGTATGCCGGGCTCAGCCCGAGTGCAACCCGTAGCCGCTGCGCTCGACGGAAAACTGTATGTTTGGGGCGGATTCTATGCCAATGGCGCCCAGAGCGAAGTGCATACCACGGGGTGCTGCATGAATATCGCTACAGGAAAGTGGACGAGTGTGGCTGCACCGAAGTCGGTTGAAGGCCGTGAGATGACCCTTGCCGGTGGCATAGCATGGGCCTTTAATGGCAAGATATACGCCACTGGCGGTGTCAACAAGGACATCTTTCTTGATGCAATAAGCGGCCGTTACGAGCGTGTGAAGCAAGCCGACTATCTCAATCAGCCCATCTCTTGGTATCGCTTCAGCGGAAATCTCTACGAATACGATGTACTCAGCGAAGCATGGGTTAAAACACTATTTGCCGACAAGGGCTTGGCACGTGCCGGAGCGCAGATGGTTGTCACACAGAAGGGATGCTTCTACATAGGCGGCGAGCTGAAACCGGCATTGCGAACTCCTCAGATTGTAGTGCTGCAGGACTTGGAATAATGATAGAATGAACGTGAAGCCAGTCCAAGAGTAATGTCATGTCTTTCCAAGGGTAATCTCATTTCTTCTAATAAAAAGTCACACAAATACCCCTATAAACGGCAATTTGAAAGCAAAAAACTAAGTAAAAACTTTTTTATTCCAACGTTATTTGTTACTTTTGCCATTGCTATAGACTAAAAGTCAGAGCAAATCTAGATTTTTACGGTAAAACTAAATCTAATAAAATAAGATTATGAAACCAACTCTTTTTCTCCTCGCTGCAGGTATGGGCAGCCGTTATGGCGGTCTGAAGCAGCTCGATGAGCTCGGTCCTCATGGTGAAACCATCATGGACTACTCTATCTATGACGCTATCAATGCAGGCTTCGGCAAGCTCGTATTCGTTATCCGTAAGGATTTCGAGGATGCCTTCCGCCGTGTCGTTCTTTCAAAATACGAGGGTCACATTCCTTGCGAACTCGTGTTCCAGAGCCTTGACGCACTGCCAGAGGGATTCACATGTCCGGCTGAACGCACCAAGCCTTGGGGTACAAACCACGCTGTATTGATGGGTCAGAACGTTATCAATGAGCCGTTTGCAGTAATCAACTGCGACGATTTCTACGATCGTGACTCGTTCAACGTTATGGGCAAGTGGCTCAGCGAGCTTCCTGAGGGTTCAAAGGGCAAGTATGCTATGGTAGGTTTCCGTTGCGGCAACACATTGTCTGATAGCGGTACAGTAAGCCGTGGCGTATGTTCTTACGACGACGCTCATCACCTTACTTCTGTAGTAGAGCGTACAAAGATCCAGCGCATAGACGGTGTTGTTAAGTATCTCGACGAGGACGGCGAGACATGGGTATCTATTCCTGACAACACACCGGTTTCAATGAACTTCTGGGGCTTCACTCCTGACTACTTCGAGTACAGCAACGAGTTCTTCAAGACATTCCTTTCTGACCCGAAGAATATGTCAAACCTCAAGAGCGAGTTCTTCATTCCTCTGATGGTTGATAAGCTCATCAACGACGGTACAGCTACTTGCGAGGTTCTCGATACTACATCTAAGTGGTTCGGCGTAACTTATCCTGAGGATCGTCCCGGCACAGTCGAGAAGTTCCAGAAGTTGCACGACGAGGGCGTTTATCCTGACAAGATGTTCTAATCATCAATCATGCAAACAGTATGCGGTTTGAATGGCTGTAACATATAGCTTGAACGGCTGCATAAACAAATAAGGCGGAGCTCCAGCAATGGATGCTCCGCCGTTTTTGTTTGGGCTATTTCAGCCCGCCATTAGGCTTATACCTTATTCTTTATTTATCGGCAAACTGTATGCACACGGGTTTGCCGAGCTTTATATCGTTGTGTGTGTTAGTAAGTTTTCCGGTCGTAATGTCGCGTCTGAACACCTCAATCACGTTGCTGTCGCGGCATGCCACAAGCAGATACTTGCCATTTGGAGTAATGGCAAAATTGCGTGGATGAGCAGCTGTGGGCTGAAATCCAACGTTGGTGAGCAATCCTGTCTTGGCATCTACAGCATGAATGGACACTCCTTCGTCCTTCAATCGGTGTGAAGCGTAGACGAATTTGCCGTCGGGCGAGATGTGAATGTCGGCACTTCCGAGCGTCTTTGTCAGTGAAGCCTGCACACGCTGCAACTCACGCATATTGCCATTGTTGTAGCCCAGCACCGTAATGCTGCCGTCAAGTTCGCCAATCAGATAAGCCACATCGCCCTTCTTGTTGAACACAATATGTCGCGGACCGGTGCCTTTGGGTGCAGTGTATATCTCTTTTGGGTTGCTAAGGAAAGCTTTTTCGGTGTTGCTTGAGTATGCTTTATCGGCGTTGTTGATGTCAAAACGCCATATACAATCGTTGCCGAGGTCGTTGGCTATCATGTAACGACGGTCGGGAGTGATGCGGCAACAGTGAATGTGTGCATCCACATCATTGCCTTTGAACATGCAAAGATACTGGCTTTCAGGTGCGATAGAGCCGTCCTCGCGGATAGGAAACACCGAAATGTCGCCACCGTTGTAGTTGGAAGTCACCAGATGACGGCCGTAAATCATAATGTTGCAAGGTGCTGCGCCAGGCATATTCTTGACGTGTGAGGTTGCCGATGTGCCGCAATGCTGGCTGTTGATGAGCGTAAGCTTGCCCTTGGAAGCGTCAAAACTGAATGCACTTGCACCACGTCGCTCGTCGTCGTATTCGTTGACGGCATACACACGAGTAGCATCGTCGTTGAAGATAAGAAACGACGGATTGCCCGATTGGGTGCAGCTGACGGCTTCAGCCTTTCCGTTGTCTTGATTGAAGCGATACACATACATTCCTTCAGAAGTGCTCTGGTCGGTGTATGTGCCTACTATCATTGTCAGGTCGTTGCCGGCAAACGATTGTATTCCGGCGAAAGCGGCAGCTACGGTAGCTGCCAATAGTCTTTTGGTTCGGTTCATTTCAATATATATTTGTTGTCTGCAAATTTAAATATATTTTCCCGGTTTAGCACAGATTTATAGTTACAAAGTTGTAACTTTGCAAAATATACTACGCACGAAACAATTAATATTAAATAACACTATAACATGGAAAAAGAAAAAGAGCAAATCCAATTGCCCGACAACGCCTTCACCGAGTTGAAGCCGGGTGAGGAGTACAAGCCGATTATGTCGCCTGGGCAGACCTATCCTGAGGTGAACATGTGGTCGGTGACATGGGGTATCATCATGGCTATGCTGTTCTCAGCAGCCGCAGCCTATCTCGGACTGAAGGTAGGACAGGTGTTTGAGGCTGCCATACCTATCGCCATCATTGCCGTAGGCGTGTCTACAGCCGCCAAGCGCAACAAGGCTTTGGGCGAGAACGTCATCATACAGAGTATCGGAGCCTGCTCGGGTACTATCGTAGCCGGTGCCATCTTCACCCTGCCTGCTATCTATATCCTGCAGGCAAAGTATCCTGAGATGAGCGTTTCGTTCTTCAAGGTGTTCTTCTCTTCGCTGTTGGGCGGTATACTCGGAATCCTGTTTATGATACCGTTCCGTAAGTATTTCGTCAAGGACATGCATGGCAAGTATCCTTTCCCTGAAGCAACAGCCACCACTCAGGTTCTCGTCAGCGGCGAGAAGGGCGGTTCGCAGGCCAAGCCGTTGCTCGTAGCCGGTCTGGTAGGAGGATTGTACGACTTCATCGTAGCTACAGTAGGCTGGTGGAACGAGAACTTCACCACTCGCGTAATGGAATGGGGCGTGATGGCAGCCGACAAGGCTAAGCTTGTATTCAAGGTGAATACCGGTGCCGCCGTATTCGGTTTGGGATACATCATCGGTCTGAAGTATGCGTTCATCATCTGTCTTGGCTCGTTTGCCGTATGGTGGCTCATTGTGCCGGGAATGTCTATTGTGTTCCACGACCAGGTTCTGAACATCTGGAATCCGGAGATTACGCAGACCGTAGGAGCAATGTCGGCTGAAGAGATATTCAAGTATTACGGCAAGAGCATTGGTATCGGTGGCATCGCCATGGCTGGTATCATCGGCATCATCAAGTCGTGGGGCATCATCAGAGGAGCCGTATCGCTTGCAGCAAACGAGATGAAGGGCGGTGCAAAGGCTTCTGCCGAGACCGTACGCACACAGCGCGACATCTCATTCAAGATTATCGCTATAGGCAGTATCGTCACTCTCATTGCTACATTCCTCTTCTTCTGGTTTGGAGTGATGGAAGGCAATCTGCTGTTTGCAGTTGTTGGCATTCTGCTTGTAGCCGTTATAGCGTTCCTCTTCACCACAGTTGCTGCCAATGCCATAGCCATTGTAGGCTCTAATCCCGTTTCGGGTATGACGCTCATGACGCTCATACTTGCCTCGGTAGTGCTTGTAGCCGTAGGGCTGAAGGGTACAGGCGGTATGGTAGCAGCGCTCATCATGGGTGGCGTTGTATGTACAGCGCTGTCGATGGCAGGCGGTTTCATCACCGATTTGAAGATTGGTTACTGGCTCGGAACGACACCTGCCAAGCAGGAATCATGGAAATTCCTCGGCACACTCGTTTCGGCTGCTACCGTAGGTGGCGTTATGATTCTGCTCAACCAGACTTACGGCTTTGCAAGCGGACAGCTTGCAGCTCCTCAGGCTAATGCTATGGCTGCCGTAATCGACCCGTTGATGAACGGTGTTGGTGCTCCTTGGGCGTTGTATGCAGTAGGTGCTGTCATTGCCATTGTGCTCACCTTCTTCAAGATTCCTGCCATTGCGTTTGCACTCGGTATGTTCATCCCGCTCGAACTGAACACTCCGCTCCTCGTGGGCGGTATCGTAAGCTGGTATGTTTCTACCCGTTCGAAGAACGCTGAGGTAAACCGTGAGCGCAACGAGAAGGGTACTCTGCTTGCCAGTGGTTTCATTGCCGGCGGTGCGCTGATGGGTGTTGTATCGGCATTGCTGCGTTTCTGCGACGTTCACCTTGTGAGTGACGCATGGATGGAGGGCTGGCTTGCCAACCCACTCTCGCAGATTGCTTCGCTTGCAGCCTACTGCTGCTTGATAGGCTACTTCGTTGTGGCTACTAAAGTGAAAAAGTAAATACTATAATATATGAATCTGAAAGGATTGTATAAAGCTGACGAGCATCGCTATGACAATGGCGATGCTCTCTTTGTACGCTGCGGTTGCAGCGGCGTTATGCTTCCAAAGGTTAGTTTAGGGTTCTGGCACAACTTCGGAAGCGTTGATTCTTATGAGCGTAGCCGCACCATTACCCACTGCGCTTTCGACCATGGCATCACCCATTTCGACCTTGCCAACAACTATGGTCCCGTAAACGGTAGTGCCGAGGAGACTATGGGACGACTCATGGACGATGATTTCCGTCCTTATCGCGACGAACTCTTCATTGCTACGAAGGCGGGATATGAGATGTGGCAGGGTCCTTACGGCAACTGGGGTTCGCGAAAGTCGCTCATGGCGAATCTCGACCAGAGTCTGAAGCGAATGCACCTCGACTATGTCGACCTCTTCTACAGCCATCGCTACGACCCCAACACTCCGCTCGAAGAGACCCTCCAGGCTTTGGTAGACATTGTGCGTCAGGGCAAGGCGCTGTATGTAGGCATCAGCCGTTGGCCGCTTGAGGCGCTGAAGATAGCCGACAAGTATCTGCGTGAGCATGATGTTCCGCTCCTGATATATCAAGGTAGACTCAATATGCTTGACCATTCGCCGCAGGATGAGGGCATTCTCGACTACTGTGCGGAGCACGGTGTGGGTTTCATTTCGTTCTCGCCACTCGCCCAAGGACTTCTCACCGACCGCTATCTCAACGGTATTCCGGAGGACAGCCGCATGGCTCGCGAGCATTTCCTTAAGCATAGCATGCTCACACCGGAGTTGCTTGCACATTTGAAGGACCTCAATGCGCAGGCAGAAGCGCAAGGCAAGATTCTCGCCGAGATGGCTCTTGGATGGATTTTGCAGCAGAAGGGCGTGACGAGTGTGCTCGTTGGAGCAAGCTCGCCAGAACAGTTGCTGAAGAATCTGAAATGTATCTCGGAATAGTCTGAAATGTATCGCAGAATAGTCTGAAATGCGTTGCAGAATAAGAAAAACAAGTATAAAAACGCCGCTTTTCAATCGCACCATTCCAGAAGGAGTCCTTTTGTATTCCAAAAGGACTCGTTTTGCGTTCCAAAAGGACTCGTTTTGCGTTCCAAAAGGACTCGTTTTGCACTCCAAAAGGACTCCTTTTGCATTGTAAAAGGACTCCTTTTGAAAAACGTTTTGAGTCCTTTTGTAAAACGAAGGTATTTTTACTGGAAAAAGAAGGGATTTTTTCAGTGCATTCGACATTTAGAGTAATTCAGTTCGGAATATATTAGAGGATGTGTTAAAAGTCAATTGTAC
>ULSQ01057410.1_pt1 | contig 21059 bp, 18 predicted proteins | sample 1956821 | NCBI WGS metagenome assembly ULSQ01 (sample SAMEA4835712, study PRJEB28245) | human gut metagenome | biome: gut microbiome; material: fecal sample | place: Denmark | collected 2008 | reverse complement strand
TCATTGAGCATTACTCTTTGCCCTGCTTCTGTGTAGCAAAGCTTTATGGATATCTCACCAAGAAGGGGTTTTATCTGCTCAGGGTCAGCAAGGTCTGCACCCTTGCTTATAACATAATAAGCTATAGAGCGGTACATCGCACCTGTGTCTACATATACATATTCAAGCTTTTTCGCTACCGCCTTTGCGATAGTGGACTTTCCTGCTCCGGAAGGTCCGTCGAGAGCCACGTTTATTCCCATATCAAAATCTCCTTATCCTATTTTATCCGCACAGCTATACGCCGTGGAAAACGCTATCTGCAAATTAAAACCGCCTGTATAAGCGTCAACGTCAAGCACCTCACCGATAAAGTAAAGTCCTTTACACAGCTTTGACTCCATTGACCGTGGGTCTATCTGCGAAACATCAACTCCTCCACGAGTGATTATAGCCTCCTCCACAGGACGCATACACTTCACTGTGAACGTTAGCTTTTTCACTGTGGAAACAAGCCTTTCACGCTCCTCACGGGTTATCTGATTGACCTTTTTCTCAGGGTCGATACCGCACCTTTTTATTATAAGTGGTATTATCTTTGAAGGCAGCAGCTTTCCCAGTGAATTCTGAAAATCTCTGTTTGGAAAATCACCGAAATCACGAAGTATCCTGCTGTCAAGCTGTTCATGGCTCAGTGCAGGTTTAAGGTCGATATCCATATAATACCTTGACTTGTTCATATCACCAAGGTGAGCCGAAGCCGAAAGTACAAGAGGTCCGCTCAGACCAAAGTGTGTGAAAAGCATTTCCCCAAGCTCGTGGAAAAGTGGTTTATCTCTGTCCTCTTCACGAAGCGTCAAGGTGCAGTTTCTAAGGGAAAGCCCCATTGCAGAAGCACATTCCTCACGCTCATAAGTGACTACAGGGCAAAGTGACGGAGTTATTGCCGTGACCTTATGCCCCACAGACTTCGCAAGCCTATAGCCGTCGCCTGTTGAGCCTGTCCGTGGATAGGACTTTCCGCCAGTTGCAACGATAACGCTGTCTGCGTAATAATCCCCATGCTCGCATTTAAAACCCTCTGCTCTGCCGTCCTTTATGATAAGCTCTTTTACCTCATCGTCGATAAACTGCACACCACTGTCCTCGCAGGCTTTCACAAGTGCTTTTACGATATCCTTTGCGTTGTCGCTCACAGGGAAAACTCTGTTGCCACGCTCAGTTTTAAGCTCCACCCCAAGGCACTCAAAAAAGCTCATAACGTCCTCTGGAGAAAATCTGCTCAGTGCTGAATACATGAACTTGCTGTTGCGTGGGATATTTTTCATAACAGTGTCAGCGGTACAGTTGTTTGTGACGTTACACCTGCCCTTGCCTGTTATCATGAGTTTTCTGCCCTGACAGCCGCTATGCTCGATAACAGCAACGCTCTTTCCACGCCAGCCAAGCTGAACTGCGCAGAACATTCCTGCCGCACCTGCGCCTGCTATAACTGCGTCAAATCTTCTCACTGTGTATCTTCCTCGCTTTTTGCGTAAACGTCATACTCAGCCCATACCTTTTCAAGACGTTCAAAGGTCTGGGACACTCTGTCGATATTTCTTATTGATACCGCAACGATAAGTGCATTTATAAGGCTCAGCGGTGCAACGAGAGAGTCAACGAACGATGCCATATCGCTTCTTGCAAGAAGCAGGCTGTCTGCATACTTTGCAATAGGCGAAGCCTTTGAGTCTGTTATAGCTATAACGTTCGCACCGTTGCTCTTTGCATATTTAAGTGCCTTGACGGTCTGCTTTGAATACCTCGGGAAAGATATGCCTATCATGGCGTCCTTTTCGTCTATTCTCATTATCTTTTCAAAAAGCTCTGAAGTAGTCGTACTCTGAACAAGCTTTACATGGGGGAAAATAAGTCCCAGATAATAAGCAAGGAACGAAGCGATAGAAGCTGCACTTCTCGTACCCATTATGTAAAGGGTATTGCAGGATACGATAGTGTCAACGGCATTGTTAAAGTCCTCCTTTGAGGTTTCCTCCAAAGTACGCCTTATCTTGTCGATGTCGAGATTGAGTACCCTTTCAAGCACGTTGTCACTGCTCATAAGGTCGGAAGTGACCTCTATTCTCTGAACAGTTGTAAGCTTGTTTCTCATAAGCTCCTGCAAACCTTTTTGAAGGGCAGGATAGCCGTCATAGCCAAGCTCTGAGGCAAATCTTACCACCGTTGATTCGCTGACGCCCACGGTTTTTCCAAGCTTCTGAGCCGTCATAAAAGCCGCTTTGTCATAGTGGGAGAGAATGTAGTTCGCAATAAGCTTGTGTCCCTTTGATAAGCCTGAAAGCTTTTCATTGATAAGCGTAAATAAATCTTTTTCCATTTCTATCTATACCTTTCAGCATATTTTTTAGGCATATCGCATCATACGGTGTTGCCTTAAGCCCACAGATCCTCCTGTAGGGCGAGTATCCTTTTTCTTCTTGCTTCTGTTTTGTCCTTATCTGGGATATAAACGCCGTCCTTTAAGATAAGCACGTCACCCTCGTGAACGTCTTTTGTTTCAGAAAGCGGTATATCCTTTTTTTCTCCTTGCTCAGTTTCGCACACGGCATAGCCGTTTTCTATCCTGTCAACTATAAGAATCTCTTCCATATCACTTTTCTTCCTTTTCAGCAGAAACGCTCAGACCCTCGCCATCTGAGCTGAAAACTATCGTTCCCACATCTGCAGTGACATACAAATGGGAAGCATATTTTTTCAGCCTTGTGACAGTTTCTTCGTGTGGGTGACCATACTTGTTGCCCTTGCCGCAGGATATAACAGCATATCTCGGCATGACCTTGTTAAGAAAATCGACCCCCGAAGAAGTGGAACTGCCGTGATGACCTGCTTTAAGCACCTTTGCGGAAACATCATAACCCTGAGAAAGTATATCTTTCTCCTCAGTGGTCTCGCAATCCCCCGTGATAAGAAAGCTGTTCTCACCGTCTGTTATCTTCACAAGTGTGGAATAATTATTAAGATCATCATAATCCTTTTTGGGTGTGAAAAGCTCAACCTTACAGCTTCCAAGCTCAAATTTCATAGGCTTTGCCTGTGTTATCTTCAATCCATTTGCCTTTATACTTTTGAGCATTTTCTCATATATCGTTGTGGTGGGCGTCATATCAGCCTTGACTTTCGGCATAATGAATTTATCCACCTGAAACTGGTCTATTATCTCGCTCATTTCACCAATATGGTCAGCGTGAGGGTGGGTGGCAATGAGATATTTTAACTCTGTCACTCCCTGCTTTTCAAGATATTTTTCTATTTTATTGCTGTCATCTTTATCGCCGCTGTCAATGAGCATAGCCTCCCCTTGTGATATCACAAGGGTGCTGTCGCCCTGACCAACATCGATAAAGTGCACCTCTGTCTGAGCGTGTTCCGCCGGCTTGTCCTCAACGCCAGCCTTGATAAGCAAGCTGTCGAAAGAAACTAACCCTGTCAGGTCAAGCACTGTAAAAAGCAGCACCACAAAAACCGCTATGAGCGTTACCGCCTTTTTAAGCGGTGCTGTCGAATTTTTCTTTTTCACAGATCTGCCTGCCATGTTATCCCTTTCCGCCTGAGCTATCTTCTTGCCTGCATTTCAGCCCATTCTTCTTTTGTTATGTTTATCTTTCGTGCCTTAGAGCCTTCCTGTGGTCCTATTATGCCCATTTCCTCTATCTCGTCCATGATACGGGCGGCTCTAGGGAAACCGAGCTTTAGCTTTCTCTGCAAGAACGCAGTAGAAGCGTTATTTGTCTGCACGATTATGGATATTGCCTGATTTACAAGGTCATCATCAGGATTTACGGAAACATTATCGCTGCCTGCCGAACCGCTGTCCTTTGGCTGTGGAGTATTCTCCTCCACCTCTGCGATAACTTCGTCGCTGTATTCTGCGGTATGCTCGTTCTTGAGGAAGTTTACAACCTCTCTTATCTCAGAAGTCGCTGCATAGCCGCTCTGCATTCTTATAGGCTTTTTAACGCCAACAGGCTTATAAAGCAGGTCACCGTTTCCAAGAAGCTTCTCTGCACCGCTTTCATCAAGTATAACTCGTGAGTCAACGTTGCTGGATACACTGAGAGAAACTCTCGATGGGATATTTGACTTGATAAGTCCTGTCAACACGTCCGCCCTAGGGGACTGTGTTGCGATTATCATATGTATTCCTGCCGCACGAGCGAGCTGTGCAAGTCTTAAAACTGAATCCTCTACCTCGCTTCTCGCAGCCATCATAAGATCGGCGAACTCATCGACCACAATAACTATCTGTGGCAGCAGGTCGATCTTTGCACGGACTTCGTCCTGCTCCTCGGCAGGCTTATTGCGTTCTTCAAGAACCATGTCGTTAAACTCCTGCAAGTTCTTTACATTGTTCGCCTCGAACATAAGATAACGCTTGTTCATTTCATTTACCGCCCAGCCAAGCGCACCAGCCGCTTTTAAAGGCTCGGTAACAACAGGGATAAGCAAATGAGGTATCTTATTATAAATAGGAAACTCGACTTTCTTAGGGTCGATAAGAATAAGCTTTACTTCGTCAGGCGACGCATGGTAAAGTATAGAAAGTATGATAGAGTTTGTAAAAACAGACTTACCTGAACCTGTTGTACCTGCAACGAGCATATGCGGCATTTTGGCGATATCGCCGATAATGATATTACCTTCGATATCCTTGCCCACTGCAAAGGTAAGCTTGCCCTTTGCCTTTCTGTATTCCTCGCTGTCGATAAGCTCACGGAGAGAAACCGTATCTCTATGATCGTTCGGCACTTCTATGCCTATGCACGCCTTGCCCGGCACAGGAGCTTCGATACGAACGCTCATTGCCGCGAGGTTAAGTGCAATATCGTCTGCAAGACCCGTTATCTTCGACACTCTTACGCCTGCTGCAGGCTGAAGCTCATATCTTGTAACGGACGGACCTCTGTGTATGCCCACGATCCTTGTTTTAGCGCCATATGTTTCAAGCGTTTCCACAAGCTTCGCAGATTTCTCTTGTATCTCCTGCTGGACTATCTCGGAAGCCACAGGATTTTTAGCATATTTGAGTATATCCACAGGCGGATAAACGTAAGCAGATATTTTATTATCTTTCTCAAAGAACGTTGTCTGACCATTCTTATCAACATTAACTACTGGTGGCTTGACAGGCTCGTCCTTGGACTTCTTTTCTTCTCTGCTGTCACCTATTGCGTTTTCTATTATCTTTTTAAGCTCCTCATTATCTGTAGTCTTAGCCGTTTCTTCAAGCTTTTCATGTGTTATCACAGGGGCTTTTACAGGGTGGACCGGCATATCTATCTTTGAAGCGTCAACCTTGTCGGTGGCTTCTTCCGCCTCTGCAACAGGCACAAAGGCTTCCGCCGCAGTGTCAGGGCCATCATCAGGATAGAACTTTGCAATATCCACTCTGCCGTTACGCTTAGGTTCTTTCTTCTCTCTTGGAGGCTTCGGAGGCTGAGCCGCACGCTCGATACGCTCCTCGTTCACCGCTTCATAGCTCTTTACAAAAGGCTTTGAAATCGCTTTGAGAAGCTGCGGAAGCGTAACATTTGTAAGCAGCATTATAAAAGTGAACGCCACAAGCACGATAACGATACCTGCGCCAACTCTTTTGAAAAGCGAAAGCAAAGGCCAGCCAAGCAATGCGCTTGTAAGTCCGCCGCCGCGGAGCTGTTTTCCATCATTGAAAAGCCCCACAAGTTTAAGCCAGAACGAACTTCCGTCCACAGAGCCCACTTGGATTATCTGAGCCATGCCGCTTATAAGAAGCATAAGAACGCTTCCCTCCACCACCTTCGCTATGACCTTGTTGTGTGTCACATCTGAAGCTATCTTAAGGGCAACATAGATGATCATAGGTGCAAACAGAAATACTGTCACGCCGAAAAGTCCTCGGTTCAGCTCATGGAGCCATTTCCACAAGCCGTCCCCTTCCACGAACGTGATAAGCAGTTCAAGTATGCCGAAAAAGAAAAGTATGTAAGACCAGAAGCGTCTGTTCTCTCTTTCTCTCACTGCTGTCATGGAATTTGACTGTGGCGGCTTACTCTGAGGCTTTTGCTGTTTTGTATTCTTTTTTGCAGCTTGCGCAGGCTTTTGTGCGGGCTTTTTCTTTGCCGCTGTCTGCTTTGGCGCAGGCTTTGAGCCTTTCTTTTGAGCTGCCATTTATTTTACCATTCCTTTCGGTATTTGTCTTATTTAAGCAAATAAAGGCAAAATGTTATTTGCCTTTATAACCCACAAAAAAGCCTGAAAACAGAATTTCAAGCTTTTTCACAGAAACTGTATTATCTTATGTCATTACTTTGCAAAGGATATAGGGTGACCCATGCACATCTCAATAAATGAGATAACAAGGACTATGACGCCAAGCACAAGGGTATAATAAGCAAACACCTTGAATTTATCCGTTTTAACGAGCCAGTTTACAAGCTTGATAGCACAAAGTCCCACAAATGCGGCAACTACAAATCCAACTGCACAGCTAACCCAATCTATATCAGTATGTGTTGAAACTGCGTCCTTGACTTCAAGCAGACAGCTCATAAGTATAACAGGTATGCCCATAATGAAAGAATACTTTACCGATGTTTCTCTGTTCATGCCTGAGAAAAGTCCCGCTGAGATAGTCGAGCCTGATCTTGAAACGCCAGGCAACAGTGCAACTCCCTGAAAAAGTCCGACCGTTATTGCGTCCTTATAAGCTATATTGCCCTGAGTCTTTTTACCCTTTACACAGCGGTCTGACATAAAAAGTATTGCCGATGTATAAAGGAAACATAGACCCTCTGCGAAAATGCTTGAATCCTCTGCAATGCCCTCAAACCAGCCCTTAAATGGCAGGAACGGTACAAGGCAGAAGCAGGAAACAATTATCATAACTATCATACGCCTTGGAGGATTCATATTTTTAAGAGTGAACTTGCCTGTAAAAATATCCTTTATCATAACGCCAAGCTCTTTTATCATATCCCATATTGTCTTCCTGAAAGCCACAAATACTGCTACCAGTGTGCCAAGGTGAAGTATCGCTGAGAAAAACAAAGCTCCCTCTCCGCTGTTTCCTGTAAAATGCTGATATAATGAAAGATGTCCTGAACTTGAAACTGGAAGAAATTCCGTCAAGCCCTGAATTATAGCCTGAAAAATCGCATTGATGATACCCATTGCTGTCCTCCGAAATTTTGTTATTTGTCAGAGATAAAAGCCGTCATGGCTGAGATAATGTGCCGGATCTGTGTCCAAAGCAGTATCATCACCCTCAAACTCTTCTCCGATATCTACGTCAGTCCTGAACACGTCATAAAGGTCGATTATTGTCTGAAACATTTTCAGCTTTCTCCTTTTCAGAACTGTTTTCTATCATATCATAAAGGCAGTCTATCGCCTCGGAAAGCCCTCCGAGCCTGTCGATAAGCCCCTCTTTTACAGCCTGCTCCCCGTCGATAACAGAACCAACGTCCATTACAAGCTCGCCCGTTGACATCATAAGCTCACGGAAACGCTCAGGCTTTATGGCTGAATTATCGCACACAAAGCGAACTATCCTTTCCTGCATTTTATCAAAATAAGAAAGCGTCTGAGGTACTCCCAGCACAAGCCCGTTCATTCTAACAGGGTGTATGGTCATTGTGGCGCTTGGCACTATAAATGACTTTTTCGCACACACCGCCAACGGCACGCCTATGGAGTGACCTCCGCCCACAACCATTGACACAGTAGGCGTTTTCATACTAGCAATAAGCTCTGCAATGGCAAGTCCTGCTTCCACATCTCCGCCCACAGTGTTGAGGATTATCACAAGACCCTCTATGCTCCTATCCTGCTCGATAGCAACAAGGGCAGGTATGATATGCTCATACTTGGTGGTCTTGTTTTGTGCAGGCAAAATATAATGCCCCTCCACCTGACCGATAATGTTCAGGCAGTGTATAACGTGCTTTGCGTCTGGCAATGTGACAGAACCCATTTCCTTTATCTGCCTTATATCCTCAGCAAGCTTTTCGCTCTCTACATTTTCTTCTTGTTCAGACACTCAGATACCTCCCGTTCTTCATTAGTAACTTTCGTCACAAGAGAAGTATTTGCAGTGTTCATTGAAAATATGCAGGAAAACCGCCACACCTTTAATATAATAGCACAAGTTCTACCTAATGTCAACAACTTGCAAGGGCTAAAAAAAACAATTTTGCAGGAAATTTACGCTATCCTGCAAATTATTTATAAAAAGTTTAAATCTATTTTTGATACTCCTCAGCAAGCACCTGTTCACACCAAAGTATAAGATCTGCGAAATCTTCCTTGTCAAGATAGGAGAAATACTTGTTCACAGCCTCACCCTCAGCAGCTTCTATGGTGTCCGTCAGGCAATAGCCGTCAGAAGAAATAGTTATCTCTGTTTTGGTGTTCTCTTTAAGTCCTAGAGTTATCTGTATAAAATCAAGTCCCGGATCTTTAGACGGAGCCGTCCTGTATGAAGCGTTGCCGAAGCTGTCTATCATTTTCACAAGCTCGTTGTAATCATCATGATCGGCAAGATAGCATTCTCCGTATTCTCCGCCTACTTTCACACAAACCTTTGCATATGCGCCCTCGTAGATATCATAATTATAAAAGTCATCAAAGCAAGCATAGTATATGCCGCCATTCTTTGTGAGCTTGTAAAAGCCTTTGTACGCCTTATTAGTGTCTATGCTGTCGGCTGATATCTTCTCAACAGAATCCCACTTATCCGAGCCGTCTGATGACACAACATTTTTACCGTCAGGAATCATAAGTGAATAAACAGCGTCTGTGCCGCTGTCATCAGCCTGCGACTCATATGTATAAAGGCTGTCAGCGGAGAATTTCTTATGCTTATAGTCACTTAAATTTCCGTCGCTGTCATATTTCATATACTGCATAGGAGCGTTGCGCTCTTTATCATAAGAAAGCTGTAGAATACCATTGCTCACCACAGTTATTTCAGTGTACTCATCAGCTTCAAGCACAACGTTTCCCGACTTGTCAAGAAGTCCCACTGCTCTGCCGTCACGATAAGTGAAGAAAAGATCTGCAAGAAGCTTTTCACATTTATATTCCTCAAAAGACTGCTCCTCAACCTCGGCAACATACTGAGTGCTGTCAAAGCTTGTATAAAGCTTTCGTGAAAGCTCGTCAAGGCTTTTTATTTTATTCAGAAACTCCGGAAATTTGTATTCCTTGACCTTCACATTGCTTGGTTGAGCTGAGTCGCTTGTCTTTATCTGCGACACCGCAGACGACTGTGTTGTTTCTTTGTCTTTTTCACAGCCGAACATAGAAATTGTCAGCGTCAATGCAAGCGCAAGAGCCGCACATTGTTTTCTTTTTGTCATCGTTATCCCCTCGTATTTTATTTTGTTATCTCACAGCACGAGCCGTTACACTATATTATAATACACAAATCTGATTTTTGCAAGATATATTAAAACTTTTTATTCTTTATCATAGCAGTATGGTAATACGCTAAATGTTATAAAAGTGTTAAATGTTTAAAAGTGCCTTTACATATAGAATGTTTTGTGCTATAATATCCTAGTGGCAGTGTTGACATTGATAAATATCTGCTACTAATTTTGCTGTTTTATGGCAAGGAGGATAAAATTAAATGGTTAGAGCGATTGTCGGCGCAAACTGGGGCGACGAGGGTAAGGGCAAGCTTACCGATATGCTTGCTGAAAAGTCTGATATAGTAGTAAGATTTCAGGGCGGAGCTAACGCAGGACATACTATTGTAAATCACTACGGAAAGTTCGCTTTGCACACTTTGCCTTCCGGCGTATTCTATGATCACACAACAAATATTATCGGCAACGGTGTTGCACTTAATATCCCTGTATTTTTCAATGAGCTTAAAAAGGTAACTTCCGAAGGCGTTCCAATGCCTAAGATACTTATTTCCGACAGAGCGCAGATGGTAATGCCATATCACGTTCTGTTTGACCAGTACGAAGAGGAAAGACTCGGAAAGGCAAGCTTCGGCTCAACAAAATCGGGTATCGCACCTTTCTATTCTGATAAATATGCAAAGATAGGTTTCCAGGTACAGGAGCTGTTTGACGAAGAGGCTCTCAAGGTAAAGATCAAGAGAGTTCTTGAAACAAAGAACATTCTTCTTGAACATCTCTATCACAAGCCTCCTATCGACGCTGATGAGCTTTTCAATACTCTTATGGAGTATAAGGAAATGGTAGCACCATACGTTTGCGACGTATCTGCATTCCTTTGGAACGCTATCAAAGAGGGCAAGAACGTTCTTCTTGAGGGTCAGCTTGGCTCACTGAAGGATCCTGACCACGGTATCTATCCAATGGTAACATCTTCATCTACACTGGCAGCATACGGTGCTATCGGTGCAGGTATACCTCCTTATGAGATAAAGACTATCGTAACTGTTGTTAAGGCTTATTCTTCCGCAGTTGGTGCAGGTGCATTCATTTCTGAGATATTCGGCGATGAGGCTGACGAGCTGAGAAAGAGAGGCGGCGACGGCGGAGAGTTTGGTGCAACAACAGGCAGACCTAGAAGAATGGGTTGGTTCGACTGCGTTGCAACTAAGTATGGCTGCCGTATCCAGGGCGCAACAGATGTTGCTTTCACAGTAGTTGACGTTCTTGGCTATCTTGACAAAATACCTGTATGCGTAGGCTATGAGATAGACGGCGAGGTAACAACAGACTTTCCTACAACAAGAAAGCTTGAAAAGGCAAAGCCTGTTTTTGAAGTTCTCGACGGCTGGAAGTCAGACATCAGGGGCATCAAGAAGTATGAAGATCTTCCTGAAAACTGCAAGAAGTATATCGACTTCGTTGAAAAGCATATCGGCTTCCCTATCACAATGGTTTCAAACGGACCAAAGAGAGAGGACATCATCTACAGAGAAAGCCCACTTTCAAAGTAATTTCAAATATCACAAAAGGCTGCGGCAAAAAGTCGCAGCCTTTTTCATTTAGAGTGTAAAAAAACGAATGATCAGCACGCCGCATTTCTGCGAAAGAGAAATTTAGCCGCTCCCCTACAAATAACATAGATATTGTTGATTTGGTACAGGTATGATATTAAACACTAACTAAGTGTAGTTCTACATTTTGGCTTTATTGAGAAAATAGAGGATATCTTTTGGAGAATAAGCTTCTACCGCTCCGTCACGGAGAAGCGCACACTGTCCTGCGTATTTCTCGCTGAAAATGTCATGAGGCGGTATAACAAAAACGTCTTTATTCTGGGATAAAGCATGATTTACAGTATTCAGCGTACCGCTGCGTATTCCTGCTTCAACCACAAGAACGCTATGTGAAAGTGCCGAAACAATGCGGTTTCTTATACGAAAATTCTCAGGAACAGGTCTTGCCTGCGGGAAAAATTCCGATATGGCTACCCCATGTGTTGCTATCTCACGCTTGAAGCCCGTCCTGCCACGAGGATAATCATATTCTAGCCCACAGCCCATAACAGCTACAGTGCTTCCACCTGCACGCATCGCACTGCGGTGTGCGGCAGTGTCGATACCCATAGCAAATCCGCTTATGATATTAACCCCACGTTCTGCAAGAAAGCTTGAAAACTCCTCCGCCACGGCTACAGAATAATCGCTTGGTTCTCTAGTGCCGATAATGGCAACGCTCTTTTCAATAGACAGACAGCTTACATCGCCACGGCAGAAAAGCACAGCAGGTGGACATTCTATCTGTTTCAACCGTTCAGGATAAAGAGGATCGTCAGGGGTGAGGATGTATATACCCTTTTTCTCGCAGTATTCAGCCACCTGTTTCGCCTGAAAGAACGTACAGCAGGATATCTTTTCAGCCTCCTGCTGAGTAACATATCCACAGCGCAGTGACAATAGATCATCGCACATTTCTTCAACGCTGTCATAATATGACATAACGTCCCACAAACGCTTGTCCGCAGGTCCGAACGCAACATCGAGCCACAGCCACAACAGCTTTCTATCTGTATTTTCAAGCATTTTTCCCGCACCTCCAGTTGTCAGATTTCTTTTAATCTTATTGTATCATATTTTATTGTTAAAAACAACAAAATTTTATAGCATTTTGGTTAAATCAAACGATTTCGGTTGAAATGGGCAAGACCATATGTTATAATGGATATTGAAAATTTGAACTTGAAAGGATAGTTGCTTAATGGTAAACAAGCTTGACCTCAGCGGAGAATGGCTGCTGTGTCTTGACAAGGAATGTAAGGGTACTGACCTTGTTTTTGATGATACAATAAACCTTCCAAACACTACTTCCAACGCTAAAAAAGGCGAATACAATACTGAGAGAGAAACAGGCTTTCTTACAGACACATATAAATTTGAGGGCTTTGCATGGTTCAGAAAAAACGTTGACTTCTCTGCTCTGCAATGTGAAAATCTTAAACTTTATCTTGAAAGAACAAGAATAACTGAACTTTATATAGACGGCAAAAAGATAGGCAGGCAGGAGAGCCTTTGCACTCCGCACATCTATGACCTGAACGAGTATATCGGTACTGGCGTGCATGAAATGACTATCTGCGTTTCAAATGTTGGCTACAAGACCAAGGGCGGACACCTGACTTCACCTGACACTCAAACCAACTGGAACGGAATCACAGGACGCATCGAGCTTATAGGCTACAAAAACGCTCACGCTGAAAATGTTATGCTTTGGTGCGATATCCACAGCAAGACAGTAAGAGTGACTGCTGACATAACAGGGGGAAAAGGCGGAAAAGCTGTCATAAGCGCTGAGAGCTTCAACAGCGAAAAGAACCATACACCTGCTGTGCAGAGCTTTGAATACACAGACGGCAAGCTTGACGCTTTATACAAAATGGGCGACGATTGCCTGCTTTGGAGTGAGCATAAGCCTAATCTCTACAAGCTGAGAATAGATATCGACGGCGACATGAGCGAGCATATCATCGGTATGCGTGAGTTCAGAACTGAGGGTGGAAAGTTCACCATAAACGGCAAAAAAACCTTTCTCAGAGGAAAACATGACGGCATGATATTCCCTAAGACCGCTTTTGCACCTACCGACCTTGAGGAATGGCTGAGGATAATGAAGATATCAAAGTCATACGGCATGAACCACTACCGTTATCACACCTGCTGTCCCCCTGAGGCTGCGTTTATCGCTGCGGATATGCTTGGAATTTATATGGAGCCACAGCTTCCTTTCTGGGGAACTATCACAGAAGAGGGCGAGGAAAACCACAATCAGGAGGAGCAGGATTTTCTCGTTGAAGAGGGCTTCAATATGCTGAAACTCTTCGGCAATCACCCTTCCTACTGCATGATGTCAATGGGCAACGAGCTTTGGGGCTCAAAGAAGATACTCAACGATATCATAGGCGGCTACAAGAAATTTGATAACAGACACCTTTATACGCAGGGTTCAAACAATTTCCAGTGGTTCCCTAACGTTATAGAAAATGACGATTTCTTTGTTGGCGTAAGACTTGCAAACGACAGGCTTATAAGAGGCTCATACGCTATGTGTGACGCTCCACTTGGTCATATTCAGACTGACAAGCCTGCGGCAAATCACGATTATGACAGCATTATAAGACCGCAAAAGCAGGCAAGCTCCACGGAAGTTTCAGAGGACGGCACTGTCCAGATACAGTACGGCACGACCATGAAAACTGTCAAGGCAAGCGAAGCTGACGCAGATTTTATCCCTGAAGTGCCTATCGTTACTCACGAAATAGGTCAGTATGAAACTTATCCGAACTTCAAGGAAATAGAAAAATACACAGGCTCCCTTAAAGCCAGAAACTTTGAGGTATTCAGAGAAAGACTTGATGAAAAGGGTCTGCTTCCGCTGGCTGAGGATTATTTCAAATGCTCAGGCAAGCTTGCTGTGCAGTGCTATAAGGAAGAAATGGAGGCTGTTTTCCGTTCAAGACTTCTTGGCGGTTTCCAGATACTTGATATTCAGGATTTCAGCGGTCAGGGTACTGCCCTTGTGGGTGTACTTGACGCATTCATGGACAGCAAGGAACTTATCACAGACAGCGAGTGGAGAGAGTTCTGCAATGACGCTGTTGTAATGGCACGTTTTGACAGCTATGTTATTGAAGCTGGCAGCAGTTTCAAGGCGCACACAGAGCTTTGCAATTACAGACCTGACCTTAAAGACGGCAAGCTTATTTGCACTCTTACACTTGAAAACGGTGATGTCATTGGCAAGGTCGAAAAGAATTTTGTTGCAGAAGGCAACTACACTGACATTTGCGATGTAGAGTTTACTCTCCCACAGGTAACAAAGAACACAAAGGCTGTGCTTGCACTTGAAATTGAGGGTACTGATATACGCAATCACTATGACCTTTGGGTCATTCCAACAGTTGAAAAGACAGATATAAGAGGTGCATACATTTTTAACGAGGTAAATGACGAAGCTGAAAGTCTGCTGAAACAGGGCAAGACAGTGCTTATCGTCCCTGACCTTTCAAGGATTGAAAATTCTATCGAGGGCTTCTACTGTCAGGACTTCTGGTGCTATCATATGTTCTGTATCATCTCACAGATGATGAAAAAACCTGACCCTGTTGGCACAATGGGACTTCTTATCGACACCGAACACCCTGCTCTTGCAGGCTTTGCAGGGGAAAAATACTCAACGCCACAGTGGTGGGAGATAGTTCAGAACTCACGCTCGGTTATTCTTGACGACTTTAAGGGCGAGAAAAATGTTATCGTGAGAACTATCGACAACTTTGACCGCAACCACGATCTTTCACTCCTCTACGAGTATGAAAAGGACGGCGGCAAGGTGGTAGTTTGCTCATGCGATTTTGATAAGCTTTCCCACTCCCCTGAGGGACGTGCGTTCATAAAGTCTGTTGTTGACTATGTAAGAAACTAACCGAATATTTATTGCTAAGGGCTGTACTGTTTTGCGGTACAGCCCTTATTTTGTTTGTGCTTGTTGCATAAAACGCCCGCAAAACATTTGTCTGATATAACAAAAGTGCCGACACTACAGTGGCATATGGTTCACTTATTACGAAAAATGTGTTATAATTTAGGTGTATGTTATACAGGAAGGTGATGTTAAGTGCCAAAAGTAAAACGTTATAAATACAAGAATATTGCAGCGGCTCTTGCCATACTGCTTTTGATCATTCTGGGAATATCTACATCGTGCAGTTCAAAAGCTGACAGCCCTAAGAAAATTTCCGACAGCTCGTCAAACTCCTCTGCGGTCAAGGCTGACAGCAGCAGTAAAAAAGCTGTAAAAAAGCTTACGGGCAATTATATGTATGTTACCGCAAAAAACAAAACTGATATGGTAAATGGAGATCTTGTTCTCGTTAATGGCGACCATTCCTTCACCGGTACAGTGAATAACACGGACACAGTTTATTCCTATTTGTTTGACAAGAACGGAAGTCAAATAATGTCCACCAGCAGCACTCAACTGGCGGCTAAAAAAGAGACCTTTGAAGCCTTTGGCAAAATGGGCAATGATTTTTATGCTGACAAGAAGATATCAACACTTATGATAAACACAGCTATGCCTGCGGAAGATGATGAAGACAGTAGCTCTGCCTGCTACGAGCATGACACTGGACTTGCCTTTGACCTGCATCTTTATGACGCAAGCACAGGCGCATATCCTGAGTTTACAGGCGAAGGAAATTATAGTTGGATATCTGAAAACTGCTGGAAATACGGACTTATCCTCAGATACCCAGAGGACAAAGCTGACATCACAGGTGTAAGCCCTATGGCTTATCATTTCAGATATGTAGGTATACCACACGCTGAGATAATGACAGCAAACAAGCTTTGCCTTGAAGAATACATAGATTTTGTCAAGGATTATACATTTGAAAAGCCGCTTACATTCACGGCTTTTGATGACACTGAGTATTCAGTTTACTACGTTGCCGCAGACAAGGGCAGCACCACGAACGTGCCAGTACCACTTGACGACAGCAACAATGAGCGTCCTAACACTATCTCAGGCAACAACGTTGACGGTTATATCGTCTGCGTGAATATGACAGAAAATGCAGCACCTGCTGACTCGTCCTCTCAGACAGACCAGCAGGCGGCTACAGAATAAATTTTTCGGAGGAAATAAAATGCTTAAAGAAACAGTAGAAATAAAAGTAGATTATGAAAAGGCTGGCGTTTCAAGCGAAGGCTGCGCACCTGTGCTTGATTGCTATTACAACACACTCACTGAGGAAATAGGCAGAAAGAAGCACAAGGCAATTATAATCTGCCCGGGCGGAGGATATGATTGGTGTTCTGAGCGTGAAGCTGAACCTGTTGCATTCAGATTTCTGGGTGCAGGCATATGCGCATTTGTGCTAAGATACTCATGCGTCAAGAAAAAATTCCCTACTGACGCTTTGGAATGTGCGGCGGCTGTCAAGTATGTTAGAGATAATGCGGAGAAATTTGACATTGACCCTGACAAAATAATAGTATGCGGTTTTTCAGCAGGCGGACACCTTGCGGCAACAATGGCAAACTTCTGGAACAGCGAGCTGCTCACAAAGCCTCTTGGCTGCAATCCTGAGGACATCAAGGTAAACGGCTCTATCTTGGGCTATCCTGTTATCACATCCGACCCTGAATACACTCATGAAGGCTCAATACTCAATATTATTGGCGAGGAAAAATCATCGGAGCTCAGAGAACTTGTTTCAATGGAGAAGAGAGTATCAGAGAACACTCCTCCTACATTTATCTGGCACTGTGCTGATGATGGCTGTGTAAGGGTTGAGAACACACTTTGGTATATGTGCAGTCTTTCAAAGTATCACATTCCATTCGAGAGCCACATTTATGAATACGGCGGACATGGACTTGCATTGTGCGACGAAACCACTGCCACATGGGAAGGTCACTATCAGCCGGTGGCGGCTCATTGGGCAGAGGCGGCTATTGATTGGGTACATAGGCTATAAAAATATGTTGCGTGTGGCAACATAATTAAGCTAAAAATGACTCACATCAATTTGATATATACTCATATAGACATTTTCAAAGAACTAATATGAATGACATATATAGTGAACTATGAACAGAACAGGTAGATACCTCAATTGAGGTATCTACCTGTTTTTATTTGTCCTTTTCTCTGCACTCATATGATCTGTAAAGAAGTTGGATATGTTTTGACGTGAGTCATTTTTTATCAAGAATATTGAGTATCCCTCGGAATATATGTTAAATCTGTTGGTTATCCCCAAACTTCCTCGGCAATCTCCTTAACAAGAGCAAGCTTTGCCCACTGCTCCTCCTCTGTGAGCTTGTTGCCTATCTCACAGGAAGCAAAACCGCACTGTGGGCTAAGGCAAAGTCTGTCAAGTGAGATGTACTTTGCAGCCTCGTGGATACGGTCGATAACAGCCTGCTTGTCCTCAAGCTCAGGCTTCTTTGATGTGATAAGTCCGAGAACGACCTTCTTGTCGCCGCTTACTGCTTTCAAAGGTTCAAAGCCACCTGAACGCTCATCGTCAAATTCAAGATAATATGCGCTTACGTTCTCGCCTGCAAAAAGTGTTTCTGCAACGCTGTCATAGGCGCCGCTGCTTGCATATGTTGAGTGGAAGTTACCACGGCAAACGTGTGTTGTGATAACAAGATCCTCAGGCTTGCCCTCGATAGCAAGGTTGTTTATTCTCAACAGAAGTCTTTTTATATCCTCAAGACCTGCGTCGTCAACTCCAAAAATAGCCTTTGCATTAGGGTCAACTATCATGCCCCATGAGCAATCATCAAACTGAATGTTGCGGCAACCTGCTGCGTAAAGGTCAGCGATGACTTTTCTGTAGCCCTTTGCGATATCCTGAACAAGCTCTTCTGTATCGTTATAATACTTCTTTGTGTTCTCCAGTGCGAAAGGCATTATCATCTGCTCAAGAAACTGTGCAGGTGCAGGGATAGTCTGCTTTGCAACTGTGGTCTCGTCCTCGAGAGCCTTAACGAATTTGAAATGCTCAACAAATGGGTGGTCGCCAACTGATACCTTGCCTGTGAGGTATGTATCGTCTATCATTGCGGCCTCGCCATGGAATGGCAGACCCGTCTGTGTCTTGCTGTGACCAACGCCGTTAAAGCCCCACATAAAGTCAAGATGCCATGTTGCTCTGCGAAACTCGCCGTCCGTGATGATATGATAACCAGCCTTTTTCTGCTTTGCAACGAGATCAAGGATAGCCTTATCCTCTACCTCTTTAAGCTGCTGGACTGTTATAGCGCCGTTTTCAAAATCTGCTCTTGCCTTTTTCAGATAGTCAGGTCTGAGAAAGCTGCCCACAAAATCGTAGCGGCATGGTACTTTGATATTATTGCTCATTTTTATTACCTCTTTCATTTTATTATAGTTTATTTCCTATTGGTTTGCTGGTATTTAGTATAGCACGAAAAAGGGCGATAGTAAAATATTTATTTCTGTGGGATAGATATAGTTTCAAACTATATCGGATCGAATAGTTTGCTTGACTTTGGGGCATATGGTGTGGTATAATGAATAAATTGAAAGCAGAAATTAAGGAGTTTGGCATGAAAAGGGCATTGAGTATAGCATTTAAAATTCTATTGATAATTGTGTGTATCATCATATTATTTGTAATAATATCCGTTGTTCGCCATAAAATATGCAGTTCAAAAGAAAAGGACTTGCTTGCTCCTTTGGGCGAGCTGGTAGAAGTGAATGGTCACAATATGAGTGTTTATACAGAGGGCGAGGGTGACAAAACCCTTGTGTTTATGTCAGGAGGTGGAACTTGTTCGCCAATATTGGATTTTAAGTCGCTTTATTCGCTTTTAAGCAGCGAGTATAAGATTGCAGTAGTAGAAAAGTTCGGCTACGGTTTTAGCGATATTGTAGATGAAAAAAGAGATATAGATACTATATTGAGCGAAACGAGAATGGCACTTGATAAAGCAGGAATAAAAGGTCCGTATGTGCTTTGTCCTCACTCATTATCTGGACTTGAGGCTTTATACTGGGCACAGAAATATCCTGATGAGGTCGAAGCGATCGTCGGCTTAGATATGGCTGTGCCGACTTATTATGATGAAATGGACATAAGTATCCCTATGACAAAGTTAGGACATTATGCTGCTGTTTGGGGCATCACAAGGTGGATACCGAGCCTTGCAGAAAGCGACGCTATCAAATACGGAACGCTTTCCGAAAATGAAAAAGACATTTACAGGGCAGTATTCTACCAGAGAACAGCCACGGAAACTATGGTAGATGAAGTTAAAGCAGTAAAGGATAATGCGAATATCGTAAAGGAAAATGGTATTCCGCAAGTGCCGATGTTATTGTTTATATCAAATGGTTCGGGCGGAACAGGTTTTACAAAAGAACGTTGGAGAAGTATTCCTAAAGAATATATTTCAGGTCACGACAACGCAAGCTATATTGAATTAGACTGTCCGCATTATGTTCACGACTATGAGTACGAAGCGATAAGCAAAGGGATCAGAACTTTTATCAAATAAAGTATAATTCAAAAGCCACCGATACAGCCCCCTCTGTATCGGTATTTTTCTGTCCTTACCGCCTTCCATCGCCCCAATTCTATTGACATTTCCACCTTGTTGTGCTATCATAAAAGTTTACGAGTTAGTCATAACTAGCTGTATGATACCGCAGAAGTAAGATAGATAAGAAAGGCGGAACATAATGAAAAGTTCTGCAATAGTAAAAAAGGCACTGCATAAAGCGGACGGCGTTTTGTATCCTGTTGCAGGCAGGAAAGATAAATTAGTTATCACAATGTCAATTTACAACGTCATGCAATGAATTTTTTTACTTTTATCATGCTTTTTGTCCACCTAATTTTTTTGAACAATCATGCTTTTTCTGACATATTATAAAAATGAAAATGCAAACGCAGTCACACTGATCTAATGCGTTTGAGATATGGAGGGTAATTTATGTCAGAAAAGTATTTTTTGGGCGCAATGACGCAGAATGGGTTTTCCACGGAATTTGGCAAGATAATGGCTGATAAGGAGTATTTCACATTCATACTCAAAGGAGGTGCAGGCACGGGAAAATCTTCACTTATGAAAAAGATAGCCGCTGAGTTTGAACCGACAGAGGAAGTCACTAGGTTTTATTGTTCCTCTGACCCTGCTTCCCTTGATGCAATCGTTCTGCATACATCAAAGGCCATAATCTGCGACGGCACTGCGCCACATGTTATGGAATGTTCATATCCAGGAGTTTGTCAGAAAATAATCAACTTAGGAGAGTATTGGGACGAAGAAAAGCTGAAGACCTTCAAATCTGAAATAATCGAGGTTACAGACAAAAACAAGTCGCTTTTGGCAAGAAGCAAAAGGTTTACCACTGCCCTGTCTAACGTTTGCTTCGATACCTACAATTGCGGTGAAGGCTGTCTGCTGGAGGAAAAGCTGAAAAGCTTCACAGAACGATCAGCAAAACGTCTTCTAAACAAAAAAGGCTCAGGCAGCGGCAAAACTGATCTTAGACAGTTGACCGCTTTGACGGAATACGGATGTATGACGCAGCTTGCCACTCTTGACAGCTACCTTGACGTGTTCGCCATGAACGATGATTATTATGCCGCTTCCCACAAGTTCGTCACCCTCATGGCACAGCAGGCTGTAAAGCGAGGTTACGATGTTATACTCTGCCCTGCTATCATATTTGGCAACACCCTTTACGAGCATTTGCTTATCCCGGAGGCTGGCATCGCATTTGTGATAAATTCCCCTATAAGCAAGCTTGACGGCTTTGAAAAAGCTATCAACATGGGCAGATTTTATGACAAGAAAAAGATCTCAGCCCTGAAAACAAGACTGAGATTAGATAAAGTCACCGCCTCCGACCTTGCAGAGGAAGTGTATTCAGGCATCAAGAAAGCCAAGAAAGTCCATGACGAGATAGAAAAGTATTATATCGCCGCAATGGACCACACCGCCCTTAATAAGGTTTGCGACAGCATTTCAAGGGAAATTCACGAGAGGACTATAAAATAGTTTTCCACATTCCGTCGTAAGGCGCAGGCTCAAAGCC
>ULSQ01056960.1_pt1 | contig 21149 bp, 11 predicted proteins | sample 1956821 | NCBI WGS metagenome assembly ULSQ01 (sample SAMEA4835712, study PRJEB28245) | human gut metagenome | biome: gut microbiome; material: fecal sample | place: Denmark | collected 2008 | reverse complement strand
GTTACGACCTGCGCACTGTAGGTACGAGCATGATCAACAATGAAGAGGTATACAACTATTCTGCCGTACACAGCGGCATCAAGGATATGTATAACCCGCGCCTATTCGGTAGCGCTCAGCCAGCTAATGGTGTACTGACGGTCAACGACGAGGTGAAGCTCACATTCAACGAGCCGATAGCCGACGGACTCCTCACCGACAACAACTTCTCGGTAACGGGCATACGCAACGGCGCACAGACCGACCATAGCGTAAGCGTACGTCTTGACGGAAAGAACGACGAACTCGTGTCTGAGTTCCAGCGCAACTGGAGCGGCAAGAACCTCACCATCGAGATGTGGACCCTCGCCGACAAGCCTCAGGACGCTGTGCTCTTCAGTCAGGGCAATGCCAACAGTGCGATAGAGCTTGCAACGACGAGCGACAACCGCTTGAAGGTGAAGGTGGCTGACAAGACCATCGTCAGCGACAAGGCGTTCGACTACGAGCAGGGCACATGGGCACACGTGGCTCTCGTATATAACAATGAGGGAAACGTGTCGGCTTACTACAACTACGAGCAGCTTATCAGCGCAGCTGAGGTGGGCGAGTACAATGGCGAGGGCGCTTACGTGTTCGGAGCCAGCGTAGACGGAAGCGGACACTTCGCAGGCAAGATGCACGGCGCCCGTATTTGGGACAAGGTAGTCACACCAGCACGTCTGCAGACCAACTCGCTGACAATGCTCTCAGGAGCCGAAAGCAATCTCATTGCTTACTATCCTATGTCAGAAGCTAAGGGCAGCGTTCTTGCCGACAAGGCACACGGTGCTAACCTTGAGATGCGAGGCGGCGAATGGGCTAACCCCGAGGGACGCGCAGCAGCGTTCAACGGTAAGGACCAGTATCTGAAGCTCTCTTCGGGCAGTTCATGTGTCGTAGACAACAGCATGGACTACACCATTGAGACATGGTTTAAGGCTGACGAGGCTCAGCAGACGGCTACCATCATCTCCAACGGACGTGGCGACGGTGAGGACATGGGCGGTTCGCTCAATCTCTTCGCACTCAATCTGGAGGAAGGCCGTCTGGTGTTCCACAACAATGGTGTGCGTGTGGCGTGCGACGGTAGCTACGCCGACAACGACTGGCACCACGTAGCTGTGGCTGTGAACCGTACAAGCGGACGCGGACAGATATACGTGGACGGCAAGCTGAACACTTACTTCGAGGCAGCCGACCTTGGTGGCATAGCTGCGGCTTACATACATCTCGGCGCTCGTGTGTGGACTCCTGCCGACAACCTGCAGCAGGAGAAGGCAGACAACTTCTTCAAGGGCGAGATTGACGAGGTGCGTGTATGGAATCTCTACAAGAGCGAAACGCTCGTGGAGAATGGCAACAGCAACCGTCTTGACGGTGCCGAGAAGGGACTCTTGGCTTACTATCCGTTTGAGACATACATCGAATGGCAGGGCGTGAAGGAACTGCAGTTCTCTCTGAAAGACCAGAAGCAGCAGGCTGACCCGACGCAGCAGGTGCCTGACGCAGTTGCGGTAGGCGGCGATGTCGAGACCAAGACCTCTGCACCCGTCAAGGCAAAGGGACCTGAGAGCAAGCTGCTCTACGACTTCGTAGTGAACAACGACGCGCTCATCATCAATCTGAAGGAGCCTTACGAGCGCATAGAGAAGACTATCGTGAAGTTCACGGTGGACGGCGTGCGCGACAAGAACGGCAACGAGATTCTCTCGCCGATAACATGGAGCGCATTCATCGACCGCAACCAGCTGAAGTGGAGCGACAACGCTCTCACCGTAGTGAAGAAGCTCAACGAGGAGAAGACTCTCAGGGTGAAGGCGCTCAACAACGGCGGTTCAATCGAACACTTCACCATCGAGAACCTTCCTTCATGGCTTGAGGCAGAACCGGCAAGCGGCACCATCGACCCGACAGCGTCGGAGGACATCGTGCTGACTATCGATCCGAGTCTGAACATCGGCACATACGACGAGACGCTCTATCTGCGTGGCGACAACAACGTGGTGGAGGCTCTGCAGCTCACGGTGAAGGTAGAGGGCGAGAAGCCAGACTGGACGGTGAACGCCGCCGACTTCAAGTATAATATGTCTGTCTTCGGCAAGCTGTATATTAATAAGGTATATTCTTCCGACAATGAGGACATGCTCGCTGCGTTCAGCGGTGGAAAGTGCGTAGGCGTATGCAACAACCGCTACTACAAGCAGAACGATATGTACTACGCCATGCTCACGGTCTACTCTAACGACGTAAGCAGCGACAACCTCGAGTTCCGCATCTGGGACGCAAGCACCGGACAGACCTACATAGCCGAGAGCGAGAAGCCGATAAGCTTCGAGAACAACGCCGTAGTGGGCAGTCCGTCACAGCCAGTGCTCTTCACTGCGAAGGACTATCGTGTGCAGAACATCACGCTGAACGAGGGATGGACGTGGATATCGACGAACATCGCATCCGACAAGCTCTCCGATCTCAACAAGCTGCTTGCTGACGGCAAGTGGACATCAGACGACCAGGTGAAGAACGAGCAGTACGGCTTCGCATCGTGGACAAAGCGCAACGGATGGATGGGACAGCTCACCGCCATCGACAACGACCAGATGTATCTCGTACACAGTTCGCAGCCGCAGAGCCTGCATATCTCAGGACCGGTTGTTGACCCAACCTCGCACAAGCTCACCATACGCGGAGCAAAGGCAGACGGCACAGCACGCTGGAACTACATCTCTTATCTGCCTTCAGACAACTTCACGCTCAAGGAGGCTCTCGCCGGCTACGACGCCAAGGAGGGCGACATCGTGAAGTCGCAGACGCAGATGGCTATGTACAGCGGCAATCTGGGATGGATAGGCAGTCTGACGTACATGGAGAACGGCAAGGGATACATGCTACAGCGCCAGTCGCAGGACGACGCTCAGCTGCAGTATCCGTCGAAGACTCCTGTAGGTCGCAAGGCTAAGGCCGTGAAGAGTGCGGACGAGCCAACGGCTTACTTCCCCTACTCAGCCAACATGACGGCAGTGGTAGAGGTGGAGGGCGTAGAGCTGCAGCAGGGCGACCGCCTTGTGAGCTACGTAGCAGGCGAGCCGCGCGGCTATGCCGAGGCTATAGCTCTGCCCGACGGCAGAACCGTCTTCATGCTCACCATCGGTGGCGACAAGCCCGAGGCTGTTGACGTCACTGTAGAGCGCGACGGCAACGTCGTAGCCAAGGCACCGAGCGCCGTAAGCTATGCTGCCAACAGCAATGTGGGCACCCTCAGCGAGCCGATGCGCATCAGCTTCCTCGGCACCGAGGGCGGACTCTACATCTATCCGTCGCCGTTCTACTCGCAGCTGAAGATACGTGCCACTGTCGACCGCGACGCCTATACAGATGTATACGTCAGCGACATGAGCGGCAAGCGTATCGTGGCATGGAACGACTGCAACACAGGCGGCAATGTGGACATCACATGGAACGCCGGCAACTCGGTTCCGGCTGGTGTGTATATCGTCAGCATCGCCGTAGACGGCAACGTTTACTCGATGAAGGCTATCAAGAAGTAATATTTTAAAAAGAAAGACTATATGAAATATATAAAGTATTCGTTTCTCGCCGCATTGGGCTTCCTCTTCGCACAATGCACCGAAGAGGGCGACAAGACTTATCCGCAACAACCCGCTCCCCAGTGGAGCGTGGTTGAGGAGGACTTCGTAAGCGAGGCTCCAACATGGCAGGTGGCGTCTGCCACTCCTGCTTCCGCCCCGATGTGGCGAGCTGACTTCAGCGGCAACGATCAAGCGCCGTTGTGGAGCGACCCCGACAAGAGTGTCTATCCGATGAGCATGACTGCCGTAGTGCGTCTCTCGCCGGTGCTCGAAACGCTTGCCGCCGACGGCGACATGATGGCAGCCTTCATTGGCGGCGAGTGTCGCGGTGTGGCTAAGAAGGTGATGAACGACGGCGTGCGCCTCTTCTTCATCCACGTGAAGGCGCCGTCGAGCGAGAACGGCAATGTGGAGTTCCGCTATTACAGTGCTGCCGCCAAGCGCACGTATGTCTCCGTAGCGTCCGACGTCAGATATGAGGTCGATAAGATCTACGGCACAGCCGACGCTCCCGCCTATCCCGACTTTGAGCAGTCGGGACCCTTCCCCGTACCTACCAAGGCATGGGTGAAGGTGGACAAGGCGAAGCTGCCGTTCACAGTAGCCGCCGGCGACGAGCTGCAGGCGTTTGTGGGCGACGAGTGTCGCGGCATAAAGCACGTGGAGAGCGAGGCTGATATGCTCTACTGGTACGACATCCTTGGACGTGCTGAGGGCGAGCAGGTGATGTTCCGCTATTACAGCGCTGAGAAGAAGCAGGTGTTCGTATCTGAGCAGACCTTCGCCGTAGGAAAGCGCGCATCGGTGGTTGGAGCAGCCGACCAGCCGCTCGCGCTCACCTTCGTGCCGCAGGGCAGCATGACCGCCTATCTCACCCTCGACGCCCTCACAGCCGGCTATGCCGACAAGACTGGCGACCGCTTGGCGGCGTTCATTGGCAATGTCTGCGCCGGCGTTGGCGAACTCGTGGGCGAGCAGGACGGCAGACCGGTATACAAGATGGTTGTCAACGGCGTCAGCTCACAGGCGGCGTCTGTAGACATACGCTATTACAGCCATCGCAACAGCTACGTGTTCACGGCTCCTGCATGCCTCACCTTCGCCGACGGCAAGGTGGAGGCTTCGCCCGAGCAGCCGCTCACCCTGCCTCTCGTTCTCGCCGGCAAGCATCCGCTCAAGATGACGGCTTGCGTGGCATTGCCTCAGAGCATCGTGCGTCAGGCAACGGCAGACGACCTGATGGCTGCATTCGTGGGCGCAGAATGTCGCGGCATGGCAAAGGTAGAGCAGGCGGAGAACGGCGAGTATGTCTTCCGCATGGAGATAAACGGCAGCATGGGAGCGGAGGAACCTGTCACGCTGAAGTATTATGCCGCACGCAACAAGTATCTCTATCAGGCTGTCGCGGCTTTCACGTTTGCCGACGGCACAAGCTACGGCACAACCGGCGAGCCCAGCAGACCTGCTTTCCTCATTGTTGAATAAGCTTAAAACCTATCTGTATATATGAATAAGAAAACTATAATAAGCATGGTGCTGGGGTGCATGTCGCTGCTCCCGGCATCTGCACAGAACGGATGGTTCGTTGAGGCGGGCGGAGGCGTGCAGACTATCTTCTCGAGCGATGCCGGCAAGCTGCACTTCGGCAAGCGTCTCACTCCTTCATACCACATCGGCGTCGGCAAGTGGATCACTCCGGCTTACGCCCTGCGCCTGCAGATTGGTGGCTATGCGCTCAACGGCATGTCCACATCCGAAGGACTCTATCTGCGCGACCCGCAGACCGACGGCTCTATATATGGCCCTCACGACCCCGTTATCGACAATGTGACGGTCCGCCCCGACGGCACCTATCGCCATTATCTGCGTTACGTCAACGCTCATGCCGACTTCATGGTGAGTCTCTCGCGTCTGCTCTTCCGCAGCGAGGGCCGCTTCGATGTGCTTCCGGCTGTAGGATTGGGCTACGCCCGCACCTTCGCCTATCGCGGCACGGCGGACGCCAACTCGCTCACAGCCAACTTCTCTATAGCTGCCAAGTACAGCGTGCTGAAGTGCATGGATGTAAACCTTGAGATAGCTTCGGCTCTCATGCCCGACCATTTCGACGGTCGCATCACGGGTCGCAAGTACGAGCCGACGCTCGGTGCAACGCTCGGACTGACCTATCGCTTCAACGCCTCAAAGCCTTGTGCCAAGAAGCAGCGCTGCCATAAGCTCCGTCGTGAAGCCGTGGTCGACACGGTGTACGTGAAGGAGCGAATAGTGGAGCGTCCCGTCTTCAAGGACCGCATAGTGGAGAAGTCGGTTGCGAAGAAACAGGAAGCGTTCCGTCTCGCCTCTATTAGCTTTGCTTACGCTTCTGCCAAGCCAGAGAAGAAGCAAGACATAGTGTTTGAGAACATCGTCGAATATCTCAAGCAGAACCCTTCTGTCCGCATCCGTCTCGACGGCTATGCCGACAAAGCCACAGGCAAGGCGCGCACCAACTTGATGCTTTCCATACGCCGCACCGACAGCGTGCGTAATATCCTCATAGAGCGTTACGGCATCGCTCCGTCGCGCATTGAGGCGCAAGGCATCGGCAGCAATGCGCAGCCATACGAAGATAACGATCTTAATCGCGTAGTGATTGTAACAGCACTGCCCGAGTGATGCGTGTTTAGTAAAAAGAAAAAGGGGAGATTTCTTCAGCCCCAAGCACATTACCGCAGCGTGGTACTTCTGTTACCGCAATGCGGTAATGTTATTTCCGCTACGCGGTAATGATATTTTCGCTACGCGGTAATCTTGTTTCCAGTCTGCGTTAATCGCATTGACAGGCTGGCAGATGGCTTGTTAAGGCTGGCAGATGGCTTGTTAAGGCTGGGGGATAGGCTGGTAGATAACCCGATTATCGAGTTATCTGCCAGCCTTTATTTTGCTTATATACAACGAGTTATGTCGAAACTGGAAGATATGGCAGATTTTTTCACGTACATACAACTATTTTGAAACAACAATCCATTGCCAATTTTTATCACTTCCGTTACGTGTAATGTAACCTTCCTTTCTTAACGAAATAAGTTCTCTTTTTAACGTTGCAAGCGAAATACCCAGTTTGTTTGCCAAATCTTCTCTTATTATAGATGGATTTTGTTTCATGATAGACAGTATAGTTTGCTGCCGTTCATTTACAGGCTCATTTACAGGCTCGTTATGAATATGGAGGGTCAATTTTACCTGCATAAGTTCTGGTTGTTCCAATAACTCAGGCTTCATCCAATGCTTTTCATTCTCTTATATAGTTTTTTACAATTTATCTATTATCACACATTCTTCCAACTTATCGAAAGTCGTATCAACAAACGTGTGGACTATCATCTTTGTTGTGTCTATCGGTTGGAATTCTGCATATTGCTTGCGGACATACCGCAGTTCAAAAGCCAGGCGTAGAGCCTTGCTGTCGGCATCATCTTCATCCGTTTGTTTTGCCTCTTTGCCTGTGATAGTCCGCACCTTGACAATCTCATACACATCACGTATTCCTTTTCCTTTGATGTATGGCATGAAGAAGTGAAGATCTTGCAGGGCGATGGTCGTTGGGAACTGTTTTCCTGAATAATACAATGTTGCAGTTCCGTCCATAAATGCTTGAAACAGCCTGTTGTCTTCTTTCACCAATCCAATAAGTACACGGTTGCCTACCTCCACATACGCACCCTTTTGCGGTATGACATGAGCAATGGTCTCGTATGATTTGGTATGTATAAGTTCATCAATGAAATTCTCCAAAAGTTTTCTGTTCTCTACATCCTTAGGACGAAGAGGGAAAGCACCGATATTCACTTCTTTGATGGTTTTATAGAACTTCGACACAGCCACATCGTTTGGCTCACCGTCACCAGGGAAGAGAATGTAACCGCCAATGACCTCTTTTTTCAACGCATTAGCGTCATAGTCTTTGTAGTATATGGCATCACGATAGCGGTGCATCTGATTGATGGCATCCTCCGGCGGTACATCCACGCCCTTGTCTTTGCCGTCTATACGGTATTTCGCATCAAAGAGATAGGTCATCTTCATGCCTTGCTGCAAGTCGTTCTTGGTGAGCTGCAACACGATGTCTGGTTTCTGCGGCACGGTTGGCACAACCAGATCTTTCATGCCCACATTGTCGTTTTCCTTGTCGGCATTCTTTGGGTTATATACCAATTCTGCCAGCTCTACGCCATCCTTGCGGAACAATATGCGTGAGTGTTCGCCTTTGCCAAGCTCCCAAGAGAAGATGCCGTTCATCTCCATACGGTTGCGATGTTCCACGTCTTCATCGTCAAGATGCAATTGTGCCTTTACGATATGGCTCACCTCTATGAAACACCATATCTCATAGAGCGTTGCTATATCCTTTGTCTGCAAGCGATACAAGCCGTCATTCAGCGAATAGGCTCTTCTAAGCAAGTTCCATGTACGGTACACTTGGCTGTAGCCCGTTGCCTTTTGCAGCACCATGCTCTCTTGGCTTATTCCCTTGAACCTTCCTATTGTTCTGAAGAAGGGATGATGTTGCAGCCGTTTCAATGTTTCTGAGGTTGCAAGCATGGCAGACTTCATTGTGCCTGAAGCTGTCTTTACCGCCTCAATGCGTTGGCGCAGATCCTCATACCGCTTGCTTATCTGATGAAGTGCAAACTTCAGAAAGCGGTTCTCTTGCGTGTCGTTCGATAGTATATGTTGCTCCACACGATAGAGATATGCTGGTTCCTTGCGGTGTTCTGCCAGTCTGTTCTCTATGTTATGGGGAGTTTGCTTCAGTTTGTCCGCTCTCAGATATACCTCCTCACCGTGAAGTCTGTGGCGAGGTCGGTCAATGATGCTTTTGCAGGCTTTTATGAATTTCTGTTGTTCTCCCTCAAACACGCTCCACCAGACTATATCGGGATGTTCGCCGTTTTGGTCGGGTGAGAAACCATGAAACGTGCGTCGCATATAATCCAACGACAACATACGGTATTCTCGCTCTATATCCTCCACGATTGTGCGCCAATGCTCATGATAGTCGAGCTTCGTACTCAGAACTTCAAAACCGAAACGGAATGCCCTTGTCTCTTTGTCTACCTTATATATAATCTGTATCTCGCTTCGCCCTATCTCGTTCTTGTAGTTGATGAAACCAGCCAAGATGTGACGACGAAAGGAGAAGCGGTCGTTGTCGTTTTGCAGGATGGAACCAAACTGAGCGTCTTTCACATAGTCTTTGAACTCTATCCAGATGGGATAGTCGGCATTGTCGAAGAATGTGGCGGGAGCAGGAACACCTTGCTCAATGTCTATTTCATGGTCGGCATCCAATGTACGCTTAACAGACACGACACCATCCGACCAAGAGTAAGTGGAGTAGAGTTTGTCCTCGCCCACGTTACTCTTTGCCTTGTTCCAAATGCCGTCGAACTTCGTACATTCGACAATCATCGTGAAATCTTTATGCTCAATAGTCAATAGTTCCATCCGTATTGCTTTTTAGCTCCAAAAACTTGTATATCCCGAAACGAGTTTGGCTTTCATCTCCTTCAGTTTCGCCAAAGATATGGATTTTACTGTATTCTCCTCTCCCGACACATTCTTCAATCCGTCCTCGATAGCTTTGCTTAAGTTGTCAAGTAGTTCGTCGCTAACCTTCGTGTCGTCACCCTCAATGCGCGACAATACTTTCATGCTGGTAATCTCGTCCAAGGCACGAGCTATGACATAGCCTTGCTCCAAATCGTTGCCGTTTTCGTCTTTGCAATACAGCAAGTTGTTCACCACATAGAGCAGGAACTCGTTACGGGTGCGGTAAGCCACCTTGAATGGAGTACCTTCCAATATATCATTTACCTTTTGCAGATAGCCAAGTGCAATGTCGCAAACATCGGTGTAGTCGTTGTAAACATCTACGCCTTCCACGGCAGAGCCGACAAGCTCTGCATTACTCAACTTGCCAATGCTTTCGTGACGTTTGGTCAGACCGCCATGCAAGTCCACCTCGTTCATTTCGATAGTCATGGCACGGTCGAGCACCTTGCGAGAGAACGAGAATGTGGTCTCGTCCATATTCACCGTTCCTACGACTATGAGGTTTTGAGGGATGCTGATGCCTTCCTCGTTGAATTGCTTGCGAATGTCTTCGTCTGATGTCAGTGAAGCTGTCAAGTTGAAGTACCACTCTTCATCAGCCTTTTCCAATATAGGGTCGGTTGTCACGGTACCATCCTCATGACTCTTGCGAGACTCTATCACGCTCAGATATTCTGCGAAGTATTGTTCTACTGGTGCAAGGTTCATCTCGTCCAAACACAAGAAGTACGGCGTTTCAGTATCTTCCCATGCTTTGGCGATGAATTTCAAGAACTCTCCTGCCACATACTCTGCCTTTCCGCTGACACGGCTCACATAACCAATCAAGTCACTTGAGTCATGCCAATTTGGTTTCACCTGCACCATCTGGAAGTTCTTTGGCTTTTGTACCTTGTATTCATCTGTGCCTTCTTCCCAACATGCTCTTGCCAACTCTCGAACTATTCGGCTTTTACCTGTGCCGGATATTCCAGCAAGCAGGAGGAACGGCTTGGACTTGATGGCGGTGATGTAAGGGCGATATTTTATTATAGCTTTTTTCTTTATAGTATGGTTCTCTGATTTACGAGGTTTAAAACTCTCTGCAAGAACTTCCAGTTTGTCTATTGTTGCTTTTAAATGCTTTTCAGATAAATCTATGTGCTTGTCTGGATTTGTGTCATCTAAATCTGGTTGATTTGCCCATATGATAACTTTACTGAGTGTAGAAAACATAGGTTTCGTTTGTACTGTAGAATTCGCATTAGCTACAGCATCTTGAAAATACTCAGAGCCATTATTTCTCCAAGGAGTTTCATCGTAGTCCATAATTTGACTAAAGACATTTAAGTGAGCATAAATGTCCTTTAATGTTTGCAAAATACTATCCAAACCGATTTGAAAGTATTTTACGCCTCCACGTCTTCCAGAATTACTAAATGTTATATAACCACCTCTTGTACTTAATTCTGCTTTAAAATCGCTGTTGTTTGAAGCATTTTTAAGATATGTGAATAAATCAGACATAATATTATGATAATAATTGTTCTACAATCTCTTTAGCCAATCGTTTTATTACAGGCAAAGCAACACTATTCCCGAATTGATGGTATGCTTCTTTTCTTGAAACCACGATTTTGTATTCTTGGTTACTAGCATTATAATTTGCATTCCCTGCACACTCAGGATGTTGCCAGCCATTGCCAATAATTCTATATCCCTGTAATCTTCCGGCTTCCACAGGTGTAAGACGCCGAGGATTCAAACCTTTATCTGATTGGTCTATCAGAATCTCACTTCCATCTTTCCAATAACGAGCAGAAATAGTACTGCAATATACACTTTCTGAATTAAAAAGGCTGTAGCCAAAGCCCTTACCATTGGCTTTGTTCCTTTCCTTTCTTCTTTGATGTCCTTCCCATAATCTGTCACTTATAGTATAATATGCATCAATAGTATCTTCTGGTTCAAAGATGTCAGAAACTTTAGTCTTTATAACCCTATCGCTTAGATCTTTAGTCTTATCGTAAATCGTATTTCCATTCATATCTATTCCATATGGGAATTTGAACGTACTTGCCTTTACGAGGTCTTTGTACCATGCAATAATGAACAAACGTTCTCTATTTTGTGGCACACCAAAGTATTTGGCGTTTAGAACTTCAAAACTATAAGCATACCCCAACTCTTCCAGCGTAGCAAGAATTGTTTTTAAAGTTTCCCCTTTCATGTGTGTTTTCAATCCTTTAACATTTTCAAGGAACAACACCTTAGGCGGGCAACCAATACTGATCTTTTGTTTTACAATATTGGCAATATTAAAAAATAACGTACCTCTTGTATCTTCGAAGCCTCGTCTAAGTCCTGCTATAGAAAAAGGTTGACACGGAAAACCACCACAACAAATATCAAATGGAGGTATTTCGGTAGGATCTTGCTTTGTTATGTCTTCATTAAAATAATAGTTGTTGTTCTCAAAAAGATTCGGGGCAATGTCTTTATAATTTGCTTCATACGAAATACGAGCATTTTTGTCCCATTCGCTTGCAAATACGCACTTCATGCCGACAGAGTGCATCGCTTGATGAAACCCTCCAATGCCAGCAAATAAATCAATAAATGTATATGTCTTTTTCTTTGCCATATTATTCTTAGTCCAACCTTAATCTCTCACAATAAAAAGAAAAATTCTCACTAACCGCCTTTATCTCGTCAGCAAGGACTTTCTGTAATTTCTCTTTTGGTACTATCAGTTGATAGTCTGCCATTCCGATAGGTTTGCCCATATCTTCAAGTGCGAGTTCCATCTAAACTCTATTCAACCTTCTTTGGCAATTTGTTTGAAGTCTTTTTTCTTCTTTCTTTGGATCACCGTTCTGAGCTATGAGATAACAGGCAAAACGAGTAAGCATATAGTCCTTGACTTCACGCTTAGCACCTTTTGCTAAGCTTATCATTTTCGTGACCTCACGAAAATGATCATCCACGTTGATATTCTGTGACTTACATGATTCGGCTGCTCTGCCTATAGCTACAGTGAAATTCTCCCAACGTGAATAGCCAAGAACCGACTGTAGCTCGCGTGCAAACCATATTTCAACCTTTTCTTTGCCATTATCGCTCTCAATGTAGTGCGTTATATCGTTGAAAGCCGATGTATGCTGATTTATTCTTTGAATGTCCATGTTATAATATTTCTTTGTTGTCTTTTTCCTCACTAAATGCCTTTATCTCGTCAGCAAGGACTTTCTGTAATTTCTCTTTGGGTACTATCAGTTGATAATCCGCCACTCCGATAGGTTTTCCCATATCTTCAAGCGCAAGTTCCACCTCTACACGATCTTTCTCCGCACAAAGTATGATTCCTATGGAACGGTTCTCGTCTGCACCACGTTCAAGGCGGTCGAGCAGAGACAGATAATAGTTCATCTTTCCTGCATATTCAGGCTTGAAAGCTCCTATCTTCAAGTCAACGGCAACAAGACAGGTCATCCAGTCCCTTGTTCAATAGCAGTAGATTGTGTGACCATGGCAAAAGTGCTACGGAGCGTAGCAGTTTCTCGCCATGTTCAGCATAACGCTCATAGAATTTCTTCATGTTCCAAAGTTGGCGTGGTGAAACACCCATTTTAGGGTATCGTTCTTTTAGGTCTGCCGACAATCTTTTCACAATGTTGTCACCATACCCGCTTTCGATCTTGCGTTCATGAAGCATTTGACCAATCTCCCAATAGGCGGTAGAGACATAGCCATTAACGTGTCGGGCAATTTCAGTCCGTGCATGTTCAATTACTGCTACAGCGTGTCGCAGCATCTCGGCATAATCGCTACTCCCTATTGAGAGCTTGTTGTCTTTATTGTCTGTTGTCATTTTATCGGTCTATATTATCTTTCCTGAGAAGGTCAACCTCTTCCACTTCAAGCAGTTTGGCAATCTCCATAAGATTGGCCATATTTAGGAATAAGTTTGAATACAAAGGTAGACATAAAACATAACAATCTCACATAAAAGCAACGGAATTTATGTTTATTTATTAACTTGGTGAAGTTCTCTCACCATAAATCAAACAGATATAACCCACAAAAATCGTGTGAAAGAATGTGATAAAAGTTAGGTTTTTGGCAACCACAACAAATTAGCGACGAATTATGTTGGCAAAATCTCGGCAATTTATATAAACAAAAAATCCTAACTGCTTATATTCAAGCAGTTAGGATTCTGTATGGTGCGCCTGAAAGGACTCGAACCTTCACGTCCTAAAACACCAGATCCTAAGTCTGGCGCGTCTACCAATTCCGCCACAAGCGCGTTAGTGGCTGCAAAGATAGTGAAAAATGGCGAGACTGGCAAAATAATATTAGACTTTTATGATACGCGCCGACTGATGCGGATGAGAAAACTCCACACATTCTACTTCTTCAGTTCTTCGATGAATTGCTTCATCTCTGCCTCGTGTGCCTTTGCCTTCAGGAAGAGGTGCCACTGGTTGCGGGCGCGTGTGAGGTTGTGGTCGGCATATTGGCACTTCCAGTAGTGGTCGCCCGAGAGGTAGTCCCAGAGGAAGCGCACGCACTGCATGTAGGGGAAGAGCTCGGCAGCGTAGGGGAGGAGCGACACTTCGAGCGGTGTGAGGAAGCGCTGTGCCGATTCGAGGTAGCCGCGTGTGAACGCCTCGAAGATGTCCATGCGGAAGTCGATCTTGTCGTACTCGGGCGAGTCTTCGGCAATGGTGTTGGCAGCGGTGCGCAGGAAGTCGCCGTAGTCGCTGACGAAGAGTGATGGCATCACGGTGTCGAGGTCTATCACGCAGAGCACTTTTCCTTGCTTGTCGAACATCATATTGTTCACTTTCGTGTCGCAGTGGCACACGCGTTTCTGCAGCTTGCCCTCGGCGAGCAGTCGTTCGCCCAGGCACATCTCGTCCATGTACGCCTCAATCTCTTCTACGAACTGCTTCACGCTCTCGGCGCGTCCCACTGGGTCTTCGGCGTACACCTTGCGCAGCTGGTCGCGTCGGAGGCACATGTTGTGGAAGTCGGGGATAGTCTCGCCCAACTGGTCGGCGATGTCAGCCAGTCGAGCCTCGAAGTCGCCGAACGCCTTGCCTGCGTCGTACGACGATTCGGGTGTCACGGCGTCCATCGTCACGGCGTCGCTGATGAATATCGACACGCGCCAGTAGCTCTCGCCGTCGAAGTGGTAGGTCTTTCCGTCGGTGGTGGGCACGAAGCGCAGCACGCGGCGGTCGATGTCGTCGGCTCCTTCTGCCTTCAGCTGCTCGCGTATGTGGTTGGTTACGGTCTCTACGTTGTGCTGCAGCAGGTCAACATCGGTGAAGATGTGGTGGTTGATGCGTTGCAGGACGTAGTCGGGGCGGTCGTTTTCTGCGGTCTGTATGCGGTATGTGTCGTTGATGAGTCCGTTGCCGAGCGGCTTGATGTCGCTGACGGTGCCTTCGATGAGAAACTTGCTGGTAATGTTGTTTAGATTGTTCATAGTTTTTTATTTTGATTTTTGCAAATTTACGGCTTTTTTATTATAATAGGTGTCTTTATTGCTGCTTATTTCGCTTTTTTGCAGTAACTTTGTGGTGATAGACTAAAAATTAAAAACTAATCATAATGCAAGCAAAAAGACAACTCCTTGCGCTTCTTGCGCTCTGCGCCTTTGGTTCTGCCAACGGCTTCGCGCAGCAGAAGACGTCCTTGAAGTATTGGTTCGACCGCCCTACGACGATGCGCGGACAGGCTGTGTGGCTCGCTTCGAGCCCCGACCGCAAGCCTACTGAGCGTCAGCTGGTGCGTGCCGGCGACTTAGTGAACAACCCCGATCCCGAATGGGAGTCGCAGTCGCTGCCTATCGGCAATGGCAATATCGGCGGCAACGTGCTCGGTTCTGTTGAGGCTGAGCGCATCACGTTCAACGAGAAGACGCTCTGGCGCGGCGGTCCCAACACTGCGCGCGGCGCCTCATACTACTGGGATGTGAACAAGCAGTCGGCTAATGTGGTGGGCGAGATACGCGACGCCTTCACCAAGGGCGACTGGGCTAAGGCGGAGCAGCTCACACGCAAGAACTTCAACAGCGTAGTGCCCTACGAGGCAGACGCCGAGGAGCCGTTCCGCTTCGGCAGCTTCACAACAGCCGGCGAGTTCTATATAGAAACCGGACTGAGTTCGGTGGGTATGACCGGCTATCGCCGTGAGCTCTCGCTCGACTCAGCCCTTGCTAAGGTGAGTTTCTGCAAGGACGGCGTGCAGTACGAGCGCGAGTATTTCGTGTCGCATCCTGCCAATGTGATGGCTGTGCGCTTCGCTGCGTCGCAGCGCGGCAAGCAGAACCTCGTGTTCTCCTACGCTCCCAACCCTGTTTCGACGGGCGAGATGAAGGCCGACGGCGCCGATGCGCTCTGCTGGCTGGCGCGTCTCGACAATAACGCCATGCAGTACGCCGTGCGCATCAAGGCTGTGGCTAAGGGCGGCGAGGTTTCTAACGCTGGCGGCAAGCTCACGGTGAAGGATGCAGACGAGGTGGTGTTCCTCATCACTGCCGACACCGACTACAAGCCCAACTACGACCCCGACTTCAACGACCCGAAGGCTTATGTGGGCGTCGACCCGGCAAAGACTACCGCCGACTGGCTCGCAAAGGCTGCGGCTAAGGACTACGCCTCTCTGCTCAACGAGCATTACGCCGACTATTCGGAGCTCTTCAACCGCGTGCGTCTGAACATCAACAACGCTACGGTTGAGACCGCCGACCTGCCCGTGAACCGCCGCCTTGAGGCTTACCGCCAGGGCAAGCCCGACTACTATCTGGAGCAGCTCTACTACCAGTTTGGCCGCTACCTGCTTATCTCGTCGTCGCGTGCAGACAATATGCCGGCTAACCTGCAGGGCTTGTGGCACAACAACGTGGACGGACCGTGGCGCATCGACTATCATAACAACATCAACCTGCAGATGAACTACTGGTTGGCTTGCCCGACGGGACTTCCGGAGTGCGAGTTGCCGCTCTTCGACTTCATGCGCACGCTCGTTAAGCCGGGCCGCGTAACGGCTAAGTCGTACTTCGGCACACGTGGCTGGACAACATCCGTTTCGGGCAATATCTTCGGCTTCACATCGCCGCTTTCCAGCGAGGATATGTCGTGGAACTTTTCGCCGTTCGCCGGTCCGTGGCTCGCCACTCACCTCTGGAACTACTACGACTTCACACGCGACCGCCACTTCCTCGCCGACAACTACGACATGCTGAAGGAGTCTGCCGACTTCGCTGCCGACTATCTCTGGCATCGCGCCGATGGCGTATACACCGCTGCTCCGTCTACATCGCCCGAGCACGGACCGGTTGACGAGGGCGCAACGTTCGCTCACGCCGTGATACGCGAAGTGCTCTTGGATGCTATTGAGGCAAGTCGCGTGCTGGGCAAGAGCGCAAAGGAACGCCGCCAGTGGGAGGACGCTCTGAAGCATCTCGCTCCGTATAAGATAGGTCGCTACGGACAGCTCATGGAGTGGTCGACGGACATCGACGACCCGAAGGACGAGCATCGCCACGTGAATCATCTCTTTGGTCTGCATCCGGGCCACACCGTGTCGCCCGTTACGACGTCCGAACTGGCTAAGGCTTCGCGCGTAGTGCTCGAGCATCGCGGCGACGGCGCTACAGGATGGTCGATGGGCTGGAAACTTAACCAGTGGGCGCGCCTGCACGACGGCAATCATGCCTACACGCTCTACGGCAACCTGCTGAAGAACGGCACGCTCGACAACCTTTGGGACACGCACGCTCCGTTCCAGATTGACGGCAACTTCGGCGGAACAGCCGGTGTAACAGAGATGCTCATGCAGAGCCACATGGGATTCGTGCACCTGCTGCCTGCGCTGCCCGACGCTTGGAAAGAGGGCGCTGTGAGCGGTCTGCGCGCAAAGGGCAACTTCACCGTGTCTATCAGCTGGAAGAATGGCAAGCTCGTTGAGGCTACGCTGCTCTCTGGTGCTGGTGCTCCCTGCGAAGTGCGCTACGGCGACTCGGTGCTGAAGTTCAAGACGAAGCGAGGCGCACGCTATACGCTGAAGCTCAACGGCGACAAGCTCACTGTGAAGAATCTATAAATACAAAAAGAGGATATCGCAAATGCGGTATCCTCTTTTTTATTACCTATTATATCTATTGTCTACTCGTAAACCCAGTATCCCGCTGTCTGCTGCTGTGCTGCGCCGTCCTTTGAGGGAGCGGCTGCTGTAGACGTCTTGCGGAAGTAGCCGACGAGGGTTATGTCGAAGATGAGGGTGGAGTATGCTGCGCCCGGCGTGTCAGACGAGCCGTATGCCAGCTGGTGCGGTATGTAAACCTGCCATCTGTCGCCGATGTGCATGTTCTGCAGCGCTGTAGCGAAGCCTTTCACCACGCCGCTCACGGCGAACGTGCGCGGTTTCATCGTGCTGAGGTTGTATTCGCCCTGCCACGACTGGTCGAAGATGTAGCCTTCGGCGTAGCTTGTCGACGGCAGCAGTCGGCCGCTGTAGTGCACCTTCACCGAGTCGGTGTAGAGCGGACAGCCCGAACCCGTGCCGGCGTTGAGCACGTTGGCGAGCACGTAGTCGTAGCTGTGTGTAGCCAGCTTGTCGTCGAGGCTCCAAGAGCGCAACACCTTCCAGTCGGCAGCGCCGCCATTGACGAGCTGCTTCACCTCGGCGTACTTCTTGTCGTAGTAAGCCTCGTTGGTCTTCTGCCAGTTGGGGAACTCTTCCACCTCGTTGTCGGTCTCTTTGCACGACGACAGGCTTGCTGCGAAGACTGTCGTCATGGCGAAGAGTATGAATAAATAGTATTTTCTCATTTATTGGGTGTGTTATTACTGCAATTTCTTGAGCAGGCTTGTGATGCTCACCTTGTCCTCAATGATGCTGAGGAGCTGGTCGATGCTCACGCGCTCCTGCTCCATAGTGTCGCGGAAGCGGAGTGTTACGGTGTTGTCCTTCAGCGTGTCGTAGTCGACGGTGACGCAGTAAGGTGTGCCCACGGCGTCCTGACGGCGGTAGCGCTTGCCGATGGTGTCCTTCTCGTCGTAAGTTGTGTTGAAGTGGAACTTCAGGTTGTTCACAATCTCGCGAGCCTTCTCGGGCAGTCCGTCCTTCTTAACGAGCGGCAGCACGGCGAGCTTTGTCGGAGCGAGTGCCGGCGGGAGCATGAGCACGACGCGTGTCTCGCCGTTCTCGAGCTTCTCCTCCTTGTAAGAGTGGCACATCACGCTGAGGAACATACGGTCTACGCCGATAGATGTCTCGATGACGTACGGAGTGTACGACTCCTTTGTCTGCGGGTCGAAGTACTTGATAGAGCGGCCCGAGAACTTCTCGTGCTGCGAGAGATCGAAGTTGGTGCGGCTGTGTATGCCTTCCACCTCCTTGAAGCCGAACGGCATGTGGAACTCGATGTCGGTAGCGGCGTTGGCGTAGTGAGCCAGCTTCTCGTGGTCGTGGAAGCGGTAGTTCTCGGCGCCGAAGCCCAGAGCCTGGTGCCACTTCATGCGCAGCTCCTTCCACTTCTGGAAGTACTCGAGCTCGGTGCCCGGCTGCACGAAGAACTGCATCTCCATCTGCTCGAACTCGCGCATACGGAAGATGAACTGGCGTGCTACGATCTCGTTGCGGAACGCCTTGCCGATCTGTGCGATGCCGAACGGAATCTTCATGCGGCCTGTCTTCTGCACATTAAGGTAGTTGACGAAGATGCCCTGCGCTGTCTCCGGGCGGAGGTATACCTTGTTAGAGCCGTCGGCTACTGAGCCCATCTCTGTAGAGAACATGAGGTTGAACTGGCGCACGTCGGTCCAGTTCTTTGTGCCGCTGATCGGGTCTACGATCTCCTCGTCGAGGATGATCTGCTTCAGCTCAGCGAGGTCAGGTCCCTGCATAGCCTCTGTGTAGCGTGCGTGGAGAGCGTCGCGCTTCTGCTGGTGCTCGATTACGCGAGCGTTGGTAGCGCGGAACTGTGCCTCGTCGAAGCTCTCGCCGAAGCGCTTGCGAGCCTTGGCAATCTCCTTCTCAATCTTCTCGTCGTACTTTGCAATCTGGTCTTCGATGAGAACGTCGGCACGGTAGCGCTTCTTAGAGTCGCGGTTGTCGATGAGCGGGTCGTTGAAAGCGTCTACGTGTCCGCTTGCCTTCCAGATAGTAGGGTGCATGAAGATGGCTGAGTCGATGCCCACGATGTTGTCGTGCAGCAGCACCATGCTCTTCCACCAGTATTGTTTGATGTTGTTCTTCAGTTCTACACCGTTCTGTCCGTAGTCGTACACTGCAGCCAGTCCGTCATAAATTTCGCTGCTCGGGAACACGAAACCATACTCCTTGCAGTGACTCACGATTTTCTTGAAAACGTCTTCTTGTGCCATTTTATATGTGTTTTATTGTTAATTTACTGATATGTAGTGCGCTGTGTGCGATAATAACAATGTGCAAGCAGCCACCTTTAAAGTGCAAAGTTACGCTTTTTTGATTGATTATGTAGCGTCCGAGGCGTTAAATGTTATGAAACAATAGGGTTGCGGCGGTCGGTTTGTTGTGTTGCGGCGGTTGTTAAGTCATCGGATAGCGTACGGAATCTGATCGGACGGCGTACGGAATCCGATCGGGCGGCGTACGGAATCTGATCGGGCGGCGTACGGAATCCGATCGGGCGGCGTACGGAATCCGATTGGACGGCGGACGGAATCCGACGATTGTCTCTAAGCTGTTTAGGGATTTTCCCACAAGCGTTTAGGGAAAATCCCTTTGACGTGCTCTGATAAAGTTCTAACTTTGCAAGCGAAAGGAAACCTCAAGGGGGTGCACCCCCTGAGAGGGCCCTTAAGATAATGTATAACTTTTAAAACAGAAATATTATGAAAAGGTTTTTCGCAACAATAGTAATGGTGCTCGGCTTCATGGTGACAGCCGGCGCAATGAGCTACAGTCAGGCGCGCGAACAGGCTCTGTTCCTCACCGACAAGATGGCTTACGAGCTGAACCTCACTGACGACCAGTATGAGGCGGCTTACGAGATAAACCTCGACTATCTGCTCAGCGTCAACTCGTACGACGAGCTGTACGGCGACTACTGGCGCTGGCGTAACCTCGACTTCAGCTACGTGTTGCTCGACTGGCAGTATCGCATGTTCTGCGCCGCGGCTTACTTCTACCGTCCGCTCTACTTCCACTCAGGCTGCTGGCACTTCGCCATCTACGCCCGCTATCCGCACCGCGACTACTTCTACTTCCATCGTCCTGCGGTGTACGTGAGCTATCGTGGCGGCCACTCGTGGCGTCAGAACAACGGACGCTCGTGGTATAGCGGCAGAACGTTCGGCTCGCGCCGCGGCGACAACTACTTCGGCATGCGCGACGGATTCCAGCGTGGCGACTACGGACGCGGCAACCGCCAGTCGTTCGGCTCGCGCGGCAACCGTCAGGTGGAGCAGAAGAACAACAACTCGGGCTTCGGCTCGCGCCGCGACAACAATGCCATCCGTCGCAACATCAACGGCATAGCTTCGGGCTCAAGCCGCGATGTCAACGGATTCGGCTCTGGCTCACGCCGCGACAACAGCAGCTTCGGCTCAAGCCGCGGCTCGTCGGGCTTCGGCAGTCGCGAGAGCAGCACACGCACCACCGTGCGCCAGTCGGATAGCGGCAGCAGCTCTTCTGGCAGCAGCTTCGGCTCTGGTCGCAGCAACCGCAGCTTCGGCTCGCCCATGCAGTCGACACCGCGCTCTACGTTCAAGCCCGTAGACAGCTCGTCGAGAGGCAGCAGCATGTCGTTCGGTTCGTCAAGAAGCTCTTCGTCTTCTTCGTTCGGCTCGTCAAGAAGCTCTTCGTCTTCTTCGTTCGGCTCTTCAAGGAGCAGCGGCTCATCGTTCGGCTCGTCAAGAAGCAGCAGTCCGTCGAGAAGTTCGTCTTCGTTCGGTGGCGGCAGTTCGT
>ULSQ01047801.1_pt1 | contig 21988 bp, 19 predicted proteins | sample 1956821 | NCBI WGS metagenome assembly ULSQ01 (sample SAMEA4835712, study PRJEB28245) | human gut metagenome | biome: gut microbiome; material: fecal sample | place: Denmark | collected 2008 | reverse complement strand
GCCAAAAGATGGCAGCCCGCCACTGCGCCACCGCGCCATGTGCCCACAACGGTGCACCGACAGGAGGCAGGCAGAAGTTTGTTGGCAAAGCTGCGGTTTCTCAAGTATTTAGGTTATATTTGCATGTCATAAGCTGCCTGCGGGCCGTTGCGGGAACCACTACCAGCCACTCGCCCGCCGCCAAAGAGGACACCCTGACAGGCAATACAAATAAAGACGCTAAACATGAAAAAAAACTTACTGGCATTCATCGCCATGACCTTATGCGCCTGCACATGGGCTGGCGAGCTCAGGCTATGGTACTCGCAGCCTGCCCGGGCATGGACTGAGGCCCTGCCCATAGGCAACTCCCGCCTCGGCGCCATGGTATTCGGCGGCACTGAGAAGGAGGAACTGCAACTAAATGAAGAGACTTTCTGGGCCGGCTCGCCTTACAACAACGACAACCCCAACGCACTCTACGTGTTGCCGGCTATAAGGACACTTGTGTTCTCCGGCAAGAACAACGAGGTCCAGAGACTTGTCGACGCCAACTTCCAGACAGGGAAGAACGGCATGAGCTACCTCACCATGGGCAGCGTCTTCATGACATTTCCCGGCCACGGCAACGCCTCACGCTACCGAAGGGACCTCGACATAGGCAGGGCCGTGTCAACCACCACCTACGAGGTGGCAGGAGTGAGCTACACTCGCACAGCCTTTGCTTCGTTGGCCGACAATGTGATAATAATAAACATCAGGGCCGGAAAGGACAAGGCGCTGAACTTCACCATCGGATACGACGCCCCGCTGCGCCATGAGGTGCGGGCCGAAGGCGAAAAGTTGCACATAACATGCCACGGGCGCGACCAGGAGGGCGTGAAGGGATACCTGAGGGCTGCCTGCCTTATAGGCGTAAAGACCGACGGTCAGACCGATGGCTGCGGCGAGACGCTGAGCGTGAGCCACGCCACTACGGCCACGATATACATTTCGGCCGCCACCAACTATGTGAACTATCGAGACACGAGCGCCGACGAGCGTGCCAAGGCAGCCCTATACCTCGACAAGGCCATGCGAACGGGATATGACGAGGCCGTTAGGCGGCACGTGGAGCGATACAGGTCGATGTTCGACAGGGTGAGCCTCGACCTGCCAGGCTCTGCGGCCTCGCTCGCCGAGACACCGAAGCGGCTTTCCAACTACGCCGATGGGAATGACGAAGACTTGGCCGCGCTGCTCTTCCAATACGGGCGTTACCTGCTCATATCATCGTCGCTGCCTGGCGGCCAACCCGCCACGCTGCAGGGTATATGGAACAACAGCGTGGCAGCGCCTTGGGACAGCAAGTACACTATAAACATAAACACCGAGATGAACTACTGGCCCGCAGAGGTGACCAACCTCAGCGAGTGCCACGAGCCTTTGTTCGACATGCTCAAAGACTTGTCTGTCACCGGGGCGCAGACCGCCCGCACCATGTATGGCTGCCGCGGGTGGACGGCCCATCACAACACCGACCTGTGGCGCATAGCGGGCTTGGCAGACTTCGCCGCGGCAGGCATGTGGACAAGCGGTGGGGCCTGGCTGGCACAGCACCTGTGGCAGCACTATCTGTTCACGGCCGACACTGGTTTCCTGCGCAAATATTACCCCGTGCTGAGGGGCACGGCACTGTTTTTCCTCGACTTCCTCACAGAGCATCCCGACGGCCGGCATCTTGTGGTGGCACCGTCTATATCGCCTGAGCACGGCCCCGTGACTGCCGGGTGTACAATGGACAACCAGATTGTATTCGACGCGCTTGGCAACACCCTGCTTGCGGCTGGCATAGTGGGCGAACGGCAGTCGCTGAAAGACTCGCTCAGGCTGGCCATGGGCAAGTTGCCGCCAATGCGCATCGGACGGAACAACCAGTTGCAAGAGTGGTTGGACGACATTGACGACCCGGACGACAAGCACCGGCATATTTCCCATCTCTACGGGCTCTACCCCAGCAACCAGATTTCGCCACGGCTCAACCCCCTGCTGTTCGAGGCGGCAAAGACGACACTCGGGCAACGCGGCGACCAAGCCACGGGATGGAGCATTGGCTGGAAGATAAACTTTTGGGCGCGCATGCTCGACGGGGAGCATGCCTACCGCATAATAAGCAACATGCTCCGGCTGCTGCCATCCGACAAAGAGGCTGCCGACCATCCCGACGGACGCACATATCCCAACCTTTTCGACGCTCATCCGCCATTCCAAATCGACGGCAACTTCGGATTCACAGCAGGGGTGGCCGAGATGCTTGTGCAGAGCCACGACGGAGCGGTGCAACTGTTGCCGGCCCTGCCTCGGGCATGGAACAAGGGCAGCGTCAGGGGGCTAAAGGCCCGGGGCGGTTTCGAGGTGAGCATGGAATGGTACGGAGGCAAGCTGGCATCGGCAACAATAACATCGGCCAGGGGTGGAACGCTGCGCCTGCGCTCATACGTGCCACTGAAAGGCAAGGGCCTGAGGCCCGCCAATGAGCCCTGCCCCAACCCTTTCCTCGCCCCGGCTGCCATCGCCACGCCTGAGGTCTCAGCCATGGCAACACCGCGCATGCCTTCGCTGACAAAAGTCTACGAGTATGACATTGACACCGCGGCAGGCCGTTCTTACGTTGTTAGACGCAAGGCAGAGGCCCGCCAATGACGGCATTACATGCAACAACACGCAACATCAACAGACATATACCAATATGAAAAGAACAAGAATGCTTATTATCGCTGCCTTGATGTCGCTCGCGGCAAGCGCGCAAGGAGTAAATGAAAGCCGTATCGTGACCGACACCATACTGAGCAAAGTGCTCGGCGTGAAGCGTGCGTATACCGTATTGCTGCCCAAAGGCTTCGACTCCGGAGACACAAGGCGCTACCCCGTGCTCTACCTCCTTCACGGGATGTGGGGCAAAAACGACGACTGGGTGTCGCAGGGGCGGCTGAAGGATGTGGTCGACAGGCTCGTGGCCAACGGCGAGGCCAGGCCGATGGTCATCGTTACACCCGACGCCGGTGGCGGCGACCCTAACGTCTACCAGAACGGATACTTCGACATGGATGGCTGGAAGTACGAGACGTTCTTCTTCACCGAGCTCGTGCCATTCATCGAAAAGCAATTCCGCACAGGCGGAAGCAAGGCCAACCGCGCCATTGCCGGTCTGTCAATGGGTGGCGGCGGCGCCACGGCATATGGACTCAGGCACCCCGACATGTTCTGCGCCGTATATGCCATGAGCGCCTTGATGGACATACCCGATGGCCGGGAGAACGATGCAGAAAAGCCCGACGGAAAGCTGGCCAAGCTCACGAGGTCGGTCATCGACCATAGCTGCGTGCGGTTCGTGGCAGAGGCCGACAGCCAGTCCAGAGAAAGGCTTCGCTCCGTGCAGTGGTTTGTCGACTGCGGCGACGACGATTTTCTGCTCGACCGCAACATCGACTTCACCCGGGCCATGCGCCATGCCGCCATCCCCTGCCAGTTCAGGGTTAGGGACGGCGTGCACGACTGGGAGTATTGGCACACCGCCCTTTACCTCTGCCTGCCTTTCGTAAGCCGCAATTTCTCTGCCCAATAAACACCCAACCCTATCCATACAGAAAAAATGAGACACATATTTTCGCTTTCCGTGGCGGCACTGTCGGCCGCCATGGCATTGGGCCAAAGCCCTATCATACAGACAAAGTATACGGCCGACCCCGCCCCCTACCTTTACACCACCCACGACGAGGACGACGCCGAGGGCTTCAAGATGAAAGACTGGCTGCTGTACACGTCGACCGACATGGTGAACTGGACAGACCACGGGGCCGTGGCATCGCTCAACGACTTCGCCTGGGCTAAGCACGACAATGGGGCGTGGGCCGAACAGGTGGTGTACAGAAACGGAAAATACTACATGTACTGCCCCATCCACGGAAACGGCATTGGCGTTCTCGTGGCAGATTCGCCATACGGACCATTCAAAGACCCGCTGGGCAAGCCTCTCGTATGGCAGCGGAGCACTGGGACGACATAGACCCCACGGTGATGATCGACGACGACGGGCAGGCTTACATGTACTGGGGAAACCCCAACGTCTACTACGTGAAACTGAACAAAGACATGATTTCTTACTCTGGAAACATTGTCAAGCTCGACAAGAGGCCCGAACACTACCAGGAAGGGCCGTGGGTGTACAAGCGGCAAGGGCAATACTACATGGCCTTCGCCTCTACATGCTGCCCCGAGGGCATCGGCTACGCCATGAGCGACAGCCCCATCGGGCCGTGGCAGACACGAGGCTACATAATGCGGCCCACCGACAAGTCGAGGGGAAACCATCCGGGCATTATCGACTACAAGGGTTCGTCGTATGTCTTCGGGCTTAACTACGAGCTGCTGCATCTGGAGACCATGGAGCACAAAGAGCGCCGCTCGGTGGCTGTGGCCAAGATGCACTACAACGCCGACGGCACCATCGAGGAGGTGCCTTACTGGCTTGACACAAGGCTTGAGCAGGTGGGAACATTCAATCCTTACCGCCGTGTGGAGGCCGAGACCATGGCCTGGGGATACGGACTGAAGACCAAGCCCTGCGTAACGGGCGGAATTGTTGTCACCGACATTGACGACGGTGAGACGCTGTGCCTGCGTGGCGTTGACTTCGGGCCAAAGGGGGCAAGGAAACTCACAGCCACTGTGATGGGCAAAGACCAAACGGCAAAGGTGGAAATACGTCTCGACAGTGCCGAAGGGCCGCTGGCCGGCACGTTAAACGTAGGTGAGGCCGTCGCAAGGCCCGGTTTCACCCGCGTGTCTTGCAAGGTTAAAGGCGCCAAGGGGGTGCACGACCTGTATTTCCGCTTCAAGGGCGACAAGGTGAAAGACCTGTTTGACTGGGATTTCTGGATTCTGAAATAACGGTTTACGTGCACCTGGCCGTGGTGAATAGTGGGCTTTGCCACGGTCGGGCCTCATGGTTCAGAGGGTCAAAGCTAAGGCCACACGGGCAGACAGCTCCATGGCTAACAACAAAAGGCTCCCGGTTCACGCTTAAACCGGGAGCCTTTGTTTTTCTGGATGGGCCACAATAGGAGGGTCTTGCGGCAATGCCCGCTGCCAACAGGCACGTGGGTTATGCATCTGCAAGGCAATGCCGCACAGCCGACAGGCACGAGGGCGAAGCCGCCACAAGACGCCGCCACAACAGTCACGGGCCGCCGGCCCGAACGCCACTCACACCGGCATGCCACCGCCCAGCCGCGAGTCGGTGTCGAAATCCTTGGCCAGGCCACCCTCACTGGTCTCCTTGTAAAGCGAGGGTATGTCGTGGCCTGTTTGCTTCATCACGTTGATTACCTTGTCAAACGAAACCCTGTGCGTGCCATCGGAAAACGAAGCATACAGGTTTGCGTCAAGGGCGCGGGTGGCAGCAAACGCGTTCCGCTCTATGCACGGTATCTGCACAAGCCCGCAAACAGGGTCGCACGTCATGCCAAGGTGGTGCTCAAGCCCCATCTCGGCGGCATATTCAATCTGCGACGGACTGCCCCCGAACAGCTGGCAGGCAGCAGCCGAAGCCATGGCACAGGCAACCCCCACCTCACCTTGGCATCCCACGTCGGCACCAGATATCGAAGCGTTGTGCTTGACGATGTTGCCTATAAGCCCGGCCGTGGCTATTGCGTGCAGTATGCGGCGGTCTGAGAAGGCGTGACCCTTGTAGACATGGTACAGCACGGCAGGCAACACCCCGCAGGCCCCGCATGTCGGTGCCGTGACTATGGTGCCTCCCGAGGCGTTCTCCTCGCTGACGGCCAACGCGTACGAATAAACCAGCCCCCGGGTCTGCAGCGACTGCTTGTAGCCGGAGGCCTTCACATAGTATATGGGGGCCTTGCGCATGAGGTTGAGCGGGCCCGGCAGCCGGCCTTCATTGTTGATGCCTCGCTCCACGGCGGCCTGCATAGTCTCCCAAACCTGCTGCAGGTAGTCCCAGATGGAACTGTCTTCGCACATGTCAACATACTCCCAGTAGCTGCGCCCGGTGCTGTTGCACCACTCCATTATCTCGGTCATGGTGTTCATGCCATACACCTCTGGGGTGTCGAATATGCCGCCCTGCGCGGTGCCCTCCGACAGAGCCCCGCCCCCAATGCTGTAAACAGTCCACTCATCGAGCGTGTGCCCCTCGGCGTCGCGGGCCTCAAACTTCATGCCGTTAGGGTGGTATGGCAGGAACACCGACGGTTCCCACAGTATGTCGACAGGGGCCAACGGCTCCAGCACATCGCGTATGGCCACGTCGGTCATGTGCCCCCTTCCTGTTGCGGCGAGGCTGCCATATAGCGTTACTACAAACAACGACACGCCGTTGTTGCGTGATGCAAATATCTGAGCGGCCTTCTGCGGCCCCATTGTGTGGCTGCTCGACGGCCCTTTGCCTATTCTGTATATTTCCTTAAGCGATTTCATACCAAATAAGAGTTACATTGCCATTGCCTCGTGCATGGCATTACATCGTGACAAAGTTAATCAAAATATGTGAGATAACGGCATTGGCAGACCATAATTGCGTCTTATCGACCGATAACAATGGGGGCGGCGGGCCTCAAGGGCAAGCAGCGCCCGGGGGCAACGCAATCCGGTCGGCATTGTTTCGCCGCAGGCACACCACCCCACCCCAGGCACAGGCAACAGCCCGGCAGGCGTCAGTGCCCGCGCTTCCGGCCCACACTGGCACCCGGGAACAACGGAATAGGCCGGGCTGCCAACGCCCTATTCGGCATAAATACCAATCTTGTGGCAATAATATTATGGCGTTCGCCATTCTTTTTGTATTTTTGCACCGGGCCACCGGGGGCGCCAAGCAAAGGCCGCACAGCCGATTACGCCCCCACGGTGGCTGAAGCAACAAAACGACAGAGCGCTTATGAACAACAAAGCCATCCACAGATGCGCCACGCTGCTGCTGTCGCTGCTTACAGCAGTGGCATGCACATCGCCGCCGTCGGCCCACAGGGAGAACGGCTGGTACGGTATATACGACGGCCGGAAAGACAGCATTGCCCTCAGGCCGGTGGCCACCGTGAAAGAGTTTGTTGGCCTGCGGCTTTACCGCGACCACTTAGGCAGAAGCGTGATAGCAGGCCGCGTCGGCGGCAACAGGCTGCAGGCATGGGCCGACTCTACCAGCGCGCTCTCGGGCAGGCGCATGGGATTTGTGTTCAACGACACCGTCGTAGTCGCCCCTCGCATCTACATGGGGCTCGAAAGCGGCCAGTTCTTGATATCTGGGCCCGACGGCTACGACATGAGCCGCTTGTACAAGAGCATGCTGAAAGAAAAGAAAGACTCGCTCGACGCATTGTTTTCTGCCAACGGCTGGCTCATCGACACACTGCGCTTCAGCAGGCTAACGCCCGGCGAGCAAGACTCGCTGGCAAACATGCTCGACTATTCTGACGCCTGCCGCTTGGTGGAAGGCTTTTGACAACGACAACAAACAGACATCAATATGAAACCGAAACTATTGGCATTGGCCCTGTTGATGCTTGCCACCCTATCGCTGCGGGCCCAGGACAACGGGCGATACATCGAGGTGACAGGCACGTCGGAAATAGAGGTTGTGCCCGACAAGATTCACTATCTGATAGAAATACGCGAATACTTCGAAGAGGAGTTCGACGGCAAGTCGAAGCCCGAAGAATACAGCACCAAGGTTGCCCTGTCCACAATAGAGCAGGGGCTGCGCAAGGCACTGGCCGAAGCCGGGGTCGGCCCCAATGCCATAAGGACGCAAGAGATAGGCGACTACTGGCGGCAGCAGGGGCTCGACTTCCTGGTGTCAAAGAAGTTTGACGTCACCCTGACCGACTTCAACCAGATAAACGACATTGTGAAGCGCATAGACACCAAGGGCATACAATCGATGCGCATAGGCGAGCTGGAAAACAACGACATGGCTGCCTACCACCGCAAGGGAAAGACAGAGGCCCTGAAGGCCGCGCAGCGCAAGGCCGCCTACCTGGTTGAGGCCATGGGCAAGAAACTTGGCGGCGTGATACGCATAGTGGAAGAAGACAACCCGGGCGCCATGCCGTTTGCGCAAAGCAACGTGTTGTCGTCGAACGCGGCCTCGTTCGACTTCTTCCGCACCATAAAGAACAGGTATTCAATAGTTGCCCGCTTTGAAATAACCGACTGAAGGCCGTGACAGGTGGCTGCGGCCAGAGTGGGTTACGCCAACTCCATTGTCAGCAACGCCCGGCAGCATGGCGGGCATCGCTGTGTCTGACACCCTCGCCACCGTAAGGCAGCAGGCGTGAAGAGCAACGGGAATATGCCACAACAGCCGCCTGAAGTATGCCGCCTTATAGTCTGAAACCTGCAAATTAAGGTGTTCAAAATCAGTTGCCATCAAATTGTGCGCTATTTCGGAGATGCATGCCAAAGTCCGAAGAGGGAGCGTAGCGGACTATGCGAGAGATGGGACTTTGGTATGCGGCCCGAAATATCACACAAGATGGTGGCAAAGACATAGAGGACACCTGCAAGGTCTATTGTATCGGTTAATTTTGAACAGCTACTTATCGGTTAATTTTGAACAGCTACTTATGTATAAAAAGCCTGCCAACAGCATCCGCCATGAAGAGATGGCGACCGCCGGCGATACGCCCCGACAGCCCTACATGGACGAGCTGCGCCAAGTGGCCGAGGCCCGCACCATACCCGCGAAAACCATCCTGCTGCGCGAAGGCCGCGTGGCCCACACGCTGTATCTCATCAGGAAGGGGTGCCTGCGCCTGTTCTTCTACAAAGACGGGCGCGACATCACATTCCAGTTTTTCTTTGAAGGCGACTTCGTGGCCTCTTTCGACAGCATGCACCAGCAACGCCCCAGCCTGTTCTACCTTGAAAGCATTGAGCCGACCGAGGCGTATGCCATAAGGAAAGACGACTTCTACGCCCTCATTGAGCGCACGCCCGGACTGCGCGCCGCCTACGAAGAGAAGTTGATAGAGCGGTTTCACGCTTACCAGCAGCTGTTTCTATCGCGCATAAAGAACACGCCTCAACAACGCTACGAGGAACTGCTGGCCACGCGCCCCGACATCGTGAGGCGCGTGCCGCAGCACTACATTGCGTCGTACCTTGGCATAACGCCCGTGTCGCTATCGAGGATAAGAAACAGAATCTGAGGCCCGTTTCTTTACAATTGTTATCGTCTGTGACGGTCGTTATTGCGACCTTTGCATAAGATAAGCTGCACTCGGCAATGTTCAAGCAAGCTTGCATTGCCCTCGCTTGCATTATCTTTGCATAAGATAAGCTGCACTCGGCAATCAGTGAGCAAGCTCCCATTGCCCTCGCTTGCATTATGTTTTCACCAAATAAACCACATGACGATGAAAAAAACACTGGCAACAGACTGGGCCTTGGTGCCCACCTTTGTGCTTACCACTGCCACGGGGATGGCTCTACACGCCGCCGCACACACCGGCAACCACGACTGCTGGCACGACATGGCAGTCTGCCATGTGGTTGCCTCGGCGGCCTTCACTGCAGCCGTGGCAGCCCACATATGGTTTCACCGGCGATGGTACAGGCGGATAATGGCCCATGGGGCCAACAGGCGAACCCTGCCCACGGCCGTTGTCACGGCAATGTTTGCCGCCACCGCCCTGTCGGGACTGGCCCTGCTTGGCATCGACGGGCCCGGCACCCACGCCGGACTGTGGCACTATTGGGCCGGACTGGCGGCGAGCGTGGCCGTTGCCTGCCATGCCGCAAGGCGTATGGGCACGCTCATCAAGGCATCCGGCAGTAAGCGCCGACCGTGACGCCACTGCCTTGCCACGGAGAGGCCCGCCGCTGATAAGGCAATGTCAGCGACGGGGCCGACGGCATGCAACATTAACCAAGCCGTGGCCCGGACGGGCCATTGGCTCACAAAAGTGCAGGCGGAACAGGCCGTTAGCATCATTGACCGGCATCAAGGCCCGACATTCGGAAAAAAATATGTATCTTTGCACCACTAAAACCCTATTCTTATGCAATCGTTACCGCTACTGACTTTCATCACACGCAAAGCATCATTGCCACAGCTCGCCGCACGGACCGCGATGCTGCTGGCATCGCTGGCCGCCCTCGCAGGCATAGCCACGGCACGGGCCGCCACCACATTCACAGAGAAAGAGACATGGGTGAACAACGGCAACCGCCGCATCTACGGCATCACGGCCACACCCGTGGGCCACGCCGGGCGCCGCCCCGTGGCCATCATAGCCCACGGCTTCAACGGCAGCCACAGTTCGGGACGGGCGTATTTCGCCACGCTCTGCGCCATGGGCTACAAGTGCTACGCCTTCGACTTCCCCTGTGGGTCGGCCCGAAGCCGCAGCGACGCCAACACGATGAACATGTCGGTGGCCGACGAGGCAGCCGACCTCAGTGCCATCGTGGCCCACATGCGCACGCTGCCCGATGTCGACACTACCGGCATCGTGATTATCGGCGAGAGCCAGGGCGGACTGGCTGCCGTCATGGCGGCCGCCGGGCTGCGGTCGCAGTTGAGCCGCCTCGTGCTGGTTTATCCCGCACTGTGCATACCCGACAACTGGAACGAGGCTTACAAGAGCGAGGCCGACATACCCGACACCACCCGCGTGTGGGGTGTGCCGCTGGGCCGTCGCTTCTTCAAAGAGGCAAGGGCCATCGACGTTGGCGCCGCCATGGCCGGATATGGCGGCCCGGTGCTGATAGTGCATGGCGACAAAGACAACGTGGTGCCGCTGGAATACTCGCGCCGGGCTGCCAAGGCCTATGCCGACGCCAGCCTGCACGTGGTGTTCGGCGCGGGCCACGGCTTTGACAAAACGCAGCAGGCCGAGGCCATGGGCAGGATAAAGACCTTTCTGACGCCGCCCGACTCGGCCTTCGACTGCCCGCCGCAAGAAGCCCGCCCGCTGATGATATGGCAGTGGATGGACGGCATTGTGACGGCCGAGGGCATCACTGCCGACCTTGAAGCCTACCGCAGCGCGGGCATAGGTGGCGTGCAGCAGTTCATGGTAGGGGGGCCCATGCAGGTGGCCGCGCGCGACACGGCCAACGCCATCGGCACCGACAACTGGCGCAGGCTGATGCGCCACGCCATCAGCGAGTGCCGCAGGCTCGGCCTGACGTTTGGCACCCACAACTGCCCGGGGTGGTCGTCGAGCGCCTATCCCACGGTGACGCCTGAGTATTCCATGCAGAAACTGGTATGGACCGACACCGTGGTGACCATCGGCCGCCACGCCAGGCCAATCGAGCTGCACCGGCCTGCCACCGACCCGAGATATGATTTCTACCGCGACATTGCCGTGCTGGCCATGCCCGCCGACACCATTGCCGGCCCTGCCGACGTGATTGACATCAGCGCCACGTTCGACGCGGCCACGTCGCAGGCCAGGCCGGAGCTGGCCAAGGGTACATGGCGGCTGATGCGCTTCGGCCACACCACCAACGGAAAGACCAACGAAGCCACTGCCCCCTACGGCGGCCTCGGGCTTGAATGCGACAAGATGAGCCGCGAAGCCGTGCGCCGCTATTGGGAGAGCTACCCCGAAATGCTGCTCGACATTGCCGGCGACGACGCCGGGCAAACCTTCTGCCGGCTGGAGATAGACAGCTACGAGGCCGGCGGACAAGACTGGACGCCACTGATGCCAGGCGAGTTCAAGGCCCGAACGGGCTACGACCTGTTGCCATGGCTGCCGGTAATGGCAGGCCATAACGTGGGCGACGCCGGGCAGTCGAAGCGCTTCTACACCGACTTCCAAAAGGTGGTGATGACCCTCTTTGCCGAAAACTACTATGGCTACATGGCCGAGCTGGCCCACCAAAGCGGCGGCATCAGGCTGCTCTACCAGCCCTACGGCACGGGCAGGGCCAAGCCTTTCAGTCCCATAAGCACCGAAGCCATCACCCGCCAACTGCCCGACGACTGCTTCTGCACCGAGTTTTGGCTCAAGCCCGAGAACTGGGGGTGGCCCAGCGTGCCGCGCCACACTGCCGTAGCCCACGCCAACGGGCTGCGGCGGGTGTATGCCGAGGGGTTTACGGCGTGGGCCCCGGCCGCCTGGCGTGAAAGCCCCGAAGACATGAAGCGCATGGCCGACAGGGCGTTTTGCCTCGGGGTGAACGCCCTGATGATTCACGCCGGCGCCCAAAACCCGTGGCCCGGCGCCGTGCCGGGCATGACTTTCGGCAAGTGGGGGGCATGGTGCACACCGGGGCAGACGTGGTGGCGCAGCGGGGCGGCCCGACTGCTCTTCGACTATCTTGCCCGCTGCCAGGCGCTGCTGCAACGCGGCCGCCACGCCGACGACTACAGGAGCAGGCACCCGTCGCTGCGGGCCGATGCCGGCAGCCTGCAGTGGACTCACCGCCGCGACGGGGCTACCGACATTTACTTCATAGCCAACACACTCGACTCGGCCTTTTCGGCCACCATCAGCATTGCGTCGGCAGGACGCACGCCCGAGATATGGCACCCGGACACCGGCACCAGACACACAGCCATGGCGTGGAGCGACAACGGCAGTGGCACTACGGTGAAGATAGACTTCGACGAGCACGAGGCCCTGTTCATCGTCTTGCGCCGAACGGCCACGGCCCTGCCTGCCGCACACAACACGCACAGACGGCATGAGGCCGACACCCTGGCCGTAGGCGGAGGCTGGACGCTGCGCTTTGCCGAGGGATGGGGCGCACCGGCCGAGGTCAGGCTGGACAGCCTGATGCCGTGGAACGAGCACCCCGACGCTGGCGTACGCTATTTCTCGGGCTCGGCCACATACACCAAGACCATCGACATAGGGCGCAAAGACCGCAGGGCGCGCTACGTGCTCTGCCTGGGCGACGTGAAGCACACGGCACGCGTTTCGGTCAACGGGCGCGAGTGTGCCCACCTGTGGAAGAAGCCCTACCGCTGCGACATCACCGACTTCATTGACGGCGGTGACAATGAGGTGGAGATAGAGGTGACCAACCTGTGGCCCAACCGGATGATTGGCGACGAGCAACTGCCCAACGACATGGAGTGGAGCGAACCCATACGCTACTCATACGCACCGGGCACCCCCGTCATCGGGCGGCAGATGAAGAGCGTGCCCGAGTGGCTGGCCAAGGGGCTGCCGCGCCCGCAGCAGGGCCGCAAGGCTGTAGTCTCGTTTAAGTTTTTCGAGAAAGACGACCCGTTGCTGCCCTCGGGCCTGCTCGGCCCGGTGACGATAGTGGTGGAACGCTGACGCCGCGCCACCACGGCCACAGCCAAGGCCACGCCCGGCGGCGGCCATGAAAAAACCCGACAAAGCCCGCCCCCCCCCGCGGCCACGGCCTGACGGCCGGGCCATAAGGGCCATATCGGGCTGCAATACGGCACATATCGGAACGCAATACGCCCCGTTTCGCAATGCGAAACGGGGCGTATTGCCAACTACCTGTGCGCCAGGCGGTTGTCTACGGATGCGGTTTTGCTCGGCGAGTGGCGAAATATCACTACACCGGCGGGGCGAAGCCGGCCTCAGCCCCCTATGCGCGCGCCCATCACGTTGGCCGGGGCGCGGCCCGCATCAAGCTCGGCCTTCATGAAATCCATGTAAGGGGCAACGTGCGAAAAATACCTTGCATAGCCCTCGCACAGATAGTTGTGGCCGCTGTTGCCGTAGCGGTCGCGCACAAAACGGTTGCGGGGGCACTCGCCGTTGCAGGCAAACAGCCACCTGCACTCGCGGCACTGGCGCGTGAGCGCCGTGTGCTTGCGCAGCCCGAAGTCGCGCAGCCGCTGCCCGTAGGCCATCTCCGTTATGCTTTTGTGGCGCATGTTGCCAAGGCTGTATTGCGGAAACACAAAGTGGTCGCAACAGTACAGCGTGCCGTCGGCCTCCATGGCCGGCGACTGTCCGCACACCCCGGCCAGCGAGCATACGCCCGGAGCCACTCCGGCCCAGTTGGCCAGGGTGGCGTCGAAGAGCTGTACGAACACGCTGCCCACGTCGGCCCTGACCCACTCGTCGAACACCCCGCAGGCAAAGTCGCCCCACCGGGCGGCGTCCACCGACTCGGGCGTGAGCCTGCCGCCCTCTTCCCAGCCGGGCACCGAGAGCGGCGACGCGTCGTCGCGGGTGCGCTCTACCACCGGCGTAAACTGCAGGTAACGGCAGCCTATGGAGCGGAAGAAGCGGTAGAACTCCTGCGGGTGGCCCACGTTGGCGCTGTTGACAGTGGCCATGGCGTTCCATTCCACACCGTGACGGTCGAGCAACTCGATGCCGCGCATCACCCTGTCGAACGTGGGCCCGCGCAAAGCGTCGTGCATCTCGCGCGGCCCGTCGATGCTGATGCCTACAAGGAAGCCCTCATCGCTGAAGAAACGGCACCACTCGTCGGTGAGCAGCGTGCCGTTGGTCTGCAGGCAGTTGTCTATGTGGCGGCCGCCGGCATAGCGCCGCTGCAGCGCCAGCGCCCTGCGGTAAAACGACAGCGGGCGCAGCAGGGGCTCGCCGCCGTGCCACGTGAAGAGCACGTCGGGCGACGTCTGGGCCTCGATGTACTGCCGGGTGAAGCTCTCGAGCATAGCGTCGTCGATGGCCTCGCCACCGCCACCGGCATACAGCGACTGCTTCTCGGTGTAGTAACAGTAGCGGCAATGCAGGTTGCAACGCGGCCCGGCAGGCTTGAGCATGACGTAAAACGGGCGCGCAAAAGGTGATATGGCATTCATTCTCAAAATTCAACGTAAGGTTCGAGCCGCCTGATGGCCTCGGGAGTGAAGTCGCGGCACAGCCTCAGGTCGTCGAGACTCTGCAGCCGTCCGTGCTGGCGGCGGTAGTCTACGATGGCCTTGGCCTGGTAGAAACTGATGTAAGGATGGCGCCGCAGTGAACTCATCGGCAGCGTGTTGAGGTTCATACGCCGCTGATGCGGGTCGCTGATGGTGAAATATGGCTTTGCCTCTTTGGGAAAACCGTCAATCTCGTCGAGCTGTGCGGTGCTGACATATCCGCCCAGCCGCTCGCCGTAGCGCACAATGGCTCGCGCGAAATAGGCCCCGATGCCCGGCACGCGGCGCAGCTCGGCCGTGTCGGCGGTGTTGAGCACTATGCTCTCGCCGGCCTTCAGCTTGACCGGGTAGCGCAGCGTGTCGCGCCCCAAGGCACTGTCGGCCACGAGCGTGGCGGCAGGCATGAAGTCGGGCGATATGGTAATGTACGGGCGCAAGCGCCTGAACTCGCCCGCGGTGAGCCCATAGAGCCGCGCAAAGTCGTCGGGACGGCGGTACACCCCGCCCCTGGCCCTGTACCTGTATATGGCGCGCACCTGCCACGGCCGCAGCCCCAGGCGCAGCAGGGCGGTACTGTCGGCAGTGTTGGGGTCGAAGGCAAACAGCTCCGTGCGGCGCTCCTCGACGGGCCCCACATACATGTCGGCGTGGCCACCGGGGCCGCCACCGGGCACACTGGCATACACAGTGTCGGTGACAACGGCCGGGGCGCCGCCACCGCCGCTGCCGCCCAGCCACACCACGAGCGCGGTGCAAACGGCTGCCAAGCCAACCAGGGCCAAGGCCGCACGGCGGTCGGTGCGCTGGTAAAACAGGTCAGGGCGGTGCTTCATGGCTCATGCTTCGGTTTGGCCGTCGCTGCGTCAGAGCAGCCCCAGCTGGTTGAGGAATATCAGCACTATGCATATAGGGCACACATACTTCACGCAGAAGACAAAGAGACGCAGGTAGCGGCCGGGCAGCGTGCCCCAGTTGGTAAACTCGTCGCGCACGAGCTTGTGGGGCAGATACCAGCCCACAAGCAGGCAGATGAGTATGCCGCCGAAGGGCATGAGCATCTGGCCGGTGACAAAGTCGCACAGCTCGAACAGCGGGCGGCCAAACAGCGTCAGCCACTCACGGCCTCCGAGCGACAGCGAACAGAGCCCGCCGAGCACTATGCCCGTGGCCGTGACTATGGTGGCGGCACGGCGGCGGGTGATGTGGAGCTCCTCGTGGAGGAACGCCGTGCTCACCTCATGGAGCGAGATGAGCGACGTCAGCGCGGCCAGGGTGAGCAGCACGTAGAACAACACGGCCACCACGTAGCCCAGGACAGGGGCAAAGCCGAAAGCCTCGCGGAACACATTGGGCAGCGTTATGAATATGAGCGACGGGCCGCTGTCGGGCTTTATGCCCACGGAGAAGGCCGCAGGGAATATCATCAGGCCCGAGAGCACAGCCACAAGTATCACTATCACGCCTATCTGCATGGCCGAAGAGCCAAGGCGCGTCTGCCGCCCGAAGTAAGAGGCGTATGTGCACATGCAGCCCATGCCTATGCTTAGCGAATAGAAAGCCTGGCCGAGGGCGCTCAGGAACACGCCTCCGGTCACCTTGCTGAAGTCGGGCTTGAACAGAAACTCAATGCCCCTCACCGCACCGGGCAGCAGGCATGAGGCCACCACCACAATGAGAAGCAGTATAAAAAGGGCCGGCATCATCAGCTTCGAGGCCCGTTCTATGCCGTCGCGCACGCCGTGGACTATCACCCAATGGGTGGCCAGGAACACCAGCACCATCCACACAATGGGCCTCACGGGGTCGGTCTCGAAGTCGGCAAAGTAGCGGCTCACCTCAGCAGGGCCCGCCCCGGCAAAGTGACCTGCCGCCGATGCGTAGATGTACTCGAGGCACCAGCCCGACACCACGGCGTAGTAGCCGGTGATGAGCGTGCCGGTTATCACGCCCATGTAGCCTACAAGGGCCAGCGGCGTGCGCCCGCCGAGCATGCGGAAGGCACGCGCCGCGTTTGCCTGGGCGCGCCGCCCGACTATGAACTCGGACACCATGCACGGCATGCCCAGCAAAAGCACGCAACCAATATATACCAACATGAAAGCCGCACCGCCGTTCTCGCCGGCCAGGTAGGGGAAACGCCACACGTTGCCAAGCCCCACCGCCGAGCCCGCCGTGGCGAGGATGACGCCCAGCTTGCTTCCGAATTTAGCTCTTTCTAACTGTGCCATAAAGTTGTTTTGTCATTATTCATAGTGCAAAATTATAAAAAAAATCAGTAAATTTGCACCGTAAACGAAAGCAAATATGCAACAGACATATCGATTGATAAGAAAATACCCGCTCACGACGGCATGCGTGGCAGCCATCTGGTACCTGTCTTTCTTCACGCCGCCACACACGGAACTCGACAACGTGAGGTTCATTGACAAGTGGGTTCACGTGGCCATGTACGGCGGAACGTGCCTCATTCTCTGGGCCGAATACCTGCTGCGCAACAAGCACAAGACCATAACCCCACGCGTGGCGGCGGCAGGCTGGGTTGCCCCCGTGGCCATGAGCGGGGCCATCGAACTGCTTCAGGCATACTGCACCGGGGGCCGGCGCAGCGGCGACCTGGCCGACCTGGTGGCAAACGCCATAGGCGTCAGCCTTGCGCTGGGCGCAGCACTTCTGCTCGCTCGGCGTCGCTCCAGTCGGTGAAAGGCCGTTTGGTGAGGCTGGAATTGTAAAACCGGCGGTCGCCGGTGACCTCGCGGCCTGCGAACGGCGGCAGGTCGACTTGCTCTGTGGGCGAGGCCAGCTCCACCTCGGCCACGGTCAGCCCGTCGTTGCAGCCGTGGAACTCGTCGACCTCAAACGTATGGCCGCCCCACTCTACAATCCAGCGCGTCTTGTCGATGGCGCCCGGCTCGCAGAGGTCGAAGAGGGCGTTGGCCTCGTCGGCCGTGATTTCCCTCTCAAACTCATAGCGGCTCAGGCCGCCATCGGCCGAAGGGCCCTTTATGGTGAGGTAACCACGGCCGCCGCGCAGGCGCACCCTTACCGTGCGACCGGGCTCGCTGCAGATGTATCCCTGCCGTATGCGGCTGCTGCCGCAGGCCAGGCGCTTGTAGCCGTCGCCCGCGACGAGGAACTTGCGCTCTATCTCCACATTGCCGACAGCGCCCATCAGCTCACTATGCCGAACGTGTAGATGATGTACAATATCGCCAGCAGCACCAGCGCGGCGAATATCCAGTTGACCACTCTCTTTGCTTTCTTCTCCTGCTGTGCTTCGTAAGCCGCACGGCGAGCCTTTCCTTTGTCGCTCATAATCAGTTGTTTTTAGTTGTCGGTATCATTGTCTTCAGTGCCGGTCAGGCCTCTTCGTTGACGGGGAACTCCATGAGATAGGCCTTGATGAAGCCGTCGATCTTGCCGTCCATCACCCCGTCGACATCGGTGGTCTGGTAGTTTGTGCGATGGTCTTTCACCCTCCGGTCATCAAACACGTAGCTCCTTATCTGGCTTCCCCATTCAATCTTCTTCTTGCCTGCCTCTATCTTGGCCTGTGCCTCGAGGCGTTTCTTCATGGCGCGGTCGTAGAGTTGCGATTTCAAAAGGCGCATGGCGTTGTTCCGGTTTTCCAATTGCTTGCGGCTCTCGGTGTTCTCTATGAGTATCTCTTCTTCCTCGCCGGTGTCGGGGTCGACGTACTGATAGCGCAGTCGCACGCCCGTCTCCACCTTGTTGACGTTCTGTCCGCCGGCCCCTCCGCTCCGGAAGAGGTCCCAGCTGACGCGCGCCGGGTCGACATACACCTCAATGGTGTCGTCAACGAGCGGCGTCACGAACACGCTGGCGAAGCTCGTCATGCGCTTGCCCTGCGCGTTGAACGGCGACACGCGCACCAGTCGGTGCACCCCGTTCTCGCTTTTGAGGTAGCCGTAGGCATACTCGCCGCCCTCAATCTCCATGGTAACACTCTTTATTCCGGCCTCGTCGCCATCCTGCAGGTTGCTTATCGTGACCTTGTAGCCATGGGCTTCGGCCCACCTCATGTACATCCTCATGAGCATCTGTGCCCAGTCCTGGCTCTCGGTGCCGCCGGCGCCGCTGTTTATCTTCATCACGCAGTCCATGGGGTCTTCCTTCTGGCGCAGCATGTTCTTGAGCTCGAGGGCCTCTATGGCCTTTATGGCGCGGTCGTAGTCGGCATCGACCTCCTCCTCGGTGACCATGTCGTCCTTGTGGAAGTCGAACGCGAGCTGCAACTCATCGGCGCACGTGCGCACCTCCTTGTAGCCGTCGATCCAGCTCTTTAGGGCCTTGACCTTCTTCATTTGCTCCTCGGCCCGCTTCGGGTCGTCCCAGAAGTCGGGGGCCTGTGTGCGCAGGTCTTCCTCCTCATACTCCATCTGCTTCTTGTCAATGTCAAGGTATCGGTTGAGCGCGTCGGCGCGCTCCATGACGTCTTTCAGTTGTTCTGCGGTAATCATATATATATAATGTTCTTGTAGTTGCAGTGGTGCAGGAGTGCAGGAGTACAGACATTTGCCTCTGATTAACGGAGTTCGGGAGTACTGGAGTACGGACATTTGTCCCAGATTCAGGGAGTGCTGGAGTACAGGAGTACAGACATTTGCCTTTGACTTCACCTTCCGCTGACACCGCGCAGCCCCCTTTTAATTCTTAATTCTTAATTTTCAATCCTTAACTCGCACGGACTTTTGCCTTTGCCTTCGCATCCTGCTGACACCACGCAGCCCATTTTTAATTCTTAATTCTTAGCTTTTAACTTTTAATTCTCAATTCCCCTCGTCCTCGTACATTCTGTCAATCTCGGCCTTGTAGTTCTCGTTGATGACCCGGCGCTTCAGTTTCAGGGTGTTGGTGAGCTCGCCACGCTCCATGCTGAAGTGGTGGGGCAGCAGCGTGATGCGCTTCACCTGCTCGTAGTGGGCCAGTTGCTGCTGCAGCGTGTTGATGCGCTCCATCATCATCTGCCTGACCTTGGCGTTGGCGCATAGGTCTTCGCGGCTTTCAAAGGGAATGCCGTTGGCGCGCGCAAACTCCTCGACGAGCCTGTATTCGGGTATGATGAGCGCCGAGACAAACTTGCGCTGGTCGGCTATGATGGCAATCTGGTCGATGAACTTGTCGACGAGCAGCCTCGACTCTATGGCCTGCGGGGCGATGTACTTGCCGTTAGAGGTCTTGAAGAGGTCCTTTATGCGCTCCTTGAGAAAGAGCTCTCCGTCTTTCATGTAGCCCGAGTCGCCCGTGCGGAAATATCCGTCGGGGGTGAAGGCGTCGCGCGTCAGGTCTGGGCGGTTGTAGTATCCGCCCGTTATGGTGGGCCCCTTGAGCAGAATCTCGCCCTCGTCGCTTATCTTCACCTCGAGCCCGTCGATGGGCCGTCCCACCGACCCCACGGTGTAAGGCTCGCCCAGGCGGTCGCACGACACGGTGGCCAGGCTCTCGGTGAGGCCGTAGCCTACAATCATGTTGAGCCCGATGGAATGCACGAACTCCTCGACATGCTCCGACACCGTGGCCCCTGCCGTGGGGAAGATGTTGGGGTGCTCGAGGCCGAGCTCATGGCGCACGAGGCTGAATATGGTGCGGTTGACCATCTCGTACTCAATGCGCAGCTGCAACGGCGGCCTGAGCCCGCGGCTCAGGTATTCGATGTTGTGCTTCCGGCCCACGGCCAGTGCGTTTTTGAACAGCTTGCGCTTTACGGGGTTGGCGCGGTCTATCTGCTCCTGGACGCCCGCATACACTTTCTCCCAGAAGCGCGGCACGGAGCTCATGCTGGTTGGGTGGGTCTCGCGCATGGACTCCTGCACCTCCTGCGGATAGGTGTTGACTATGAGCCTTGCGCCCTGCGACAGGCTCAGCAGCGTCCATCCCTTCTCGAAGATATGGGCGTAGGGCAGGAAGTTCATCACCCGGTCGTCTTCGCCCACGGCCACACAGCGGCCGTTGGCCTCAAGCGCGGCATGATACTGCCCGTGGGTAAGCACCACGCCCTTGCTGTCGCCGGTGGTCCCGCTGGTATATAGGATGTTGGCAACGTCGCCGTATGATGCCTCGGCCCGCCGGCCTTCGACCTCGGCCCGGTGCGGAAGGCCCTGGCCGAGCTTGAGGAAGTCGTCGAAGTAAAGGGCGTTGGGGTCGTGGGTGCTGATGCGCACGGAGCGGTCGAAGATGACTATGCGCTCCATCGTGGGGCAGAGCGCAAACACCCGGTGGGCCTTGTCGTACTGCTCTTGCTCGCCAACGAAGAGCACCCTGACGCGCGCGTCGTTGATCATAAACTGTATCTGCTGCTCGCTGCTCGTGGCATAGAACGGTATAGTGACGGCCCTTACGCCCCACGCGCCGAAGTCGCAATACATGTATTCGACACAGTTCTGAGCGAACACACCCACATTCTCCTGCGCCTCAACGCCGAGGGCCATCAGAGCGTTTGACGCGATGTCGACCGTGCGCGAGAACTCCGCCCACGAGCACGACACCCATTTCTTGCTACCGAACTTCCTGTATATCAAGGCTTCGCGGTCGCCATACTTCTTGGCCTGGTCGTGTATCAACACGGATAAGTGGCTGTTTGTCTGCATAAGTGTTACGGTTATGTTGAGCCCCTCCCGCCATCCCCGAGCGGTTCGGGCGGGCTGCGCCATAGGATTTGGATAATGCAAAAATACTGAAAATATTGTAAACAGCAAAGAAAATCGGTAAAAAAGACGTCTTGGGCGCTGCGCCGAACAGGCCCGGGCGCGCCGCGGCTGCGGCCACAGGGCGCTCAGGCACGCCCCTTGGCGGCGGCTGACGCGGGCTAAAGCAAACCACGGCGAAGCCCCGGCATGGGCACACGGCGCAACACGCTGTGGCTCAGGGCATTGCCAAACGGGCCGTTTTGCAATGCGACGGAGGCCGTTTGGGCGTGAGAAACGGGCCGTTTGTCGATGCAAAACGGCCTCGGCAGCAACGCCCGCCTGCCGGGAGACGGCAGCCAGGCCACTGCGGCCGTGGGGCTGAACGCCAAAAATGGGGCCCTTGCCCGCCCGCCGGCGGAGGCCCCATCACCTCTTAATGTACTCTATATGTTTAACTGTTACCCTGTCAGAAAATATCACAAATGATTACATACTATATCATACAATTGGTCGAAAAAGTTATTAT
>ULSQ01039922.1_pt1 | contig 22220 bp, 24 predicted proteins | sample 1956821 | NCBI WGS metagenome assembly ULSQ01 (sample SAMEA4835712, study PRJEB28245) | human gut metagenome | biome: gut microbiome; material: fecal sample | place: Denmark | collected 2008 | reverse complement strand
ACTTATAAATTAATTTAAATCAAAGTGTTGCGGAATTAAGGTTTGATAAACGTCTTTGGAATAAATATTTCTTGAGTCATGAACACTTATTGGACTATGGCATTGGTTTTCGTAAACATATTGTCAGTTTAGCCTATCGTGGTCATTTTAATTTGTCTCAGATATTGAGAACTTTTATCTCAAAAATAAAATTATGAAAATAGGTATATTAACCCAACACTTCTTGTTGAACTATGGTGGCATTATTCAGAATTATGCTCTCCAACAAGTATTGCTCAAACTGGGATATGAACCTCTTACGTTCGAGCATGATACTTGCTATAGCCGCACTCGTTGGTTCTTGCGAACAGTCAAGCAGATTTTGACAACTCGTTCCTTCAAGAATCTTCCTGTGTATCCTGTATACAAGGGACGTATAGGCAACAAAAACTTCATCAAGTTTGTACTAAAGTATATTAAGTCGGAACCTGTCAAGGACTTTATTCCTTCGTTGACAGCACAATATGGCATAGATACCTATATCGTCGGAAGCGATCAGGTGTGGCGACCTGCTTTCAATCTGGGACCTCGTTTGGCTAATATGTTCCTGGACTTTGCTGATGACAATGTGAAGAAACTATCGTATGCAGCATCTTTCGGATGTAAGGAGTGGGAATATACTAAAGAGCAGGAAAAAACTTGCTCAAAGCTTGCCAAGCGTTTTGATGCAATATCTGTACGTGAGGCTTCTGCTGTAGATTTGTGTAAGAATCACTTAGGGATTGACGTTTCCTTAGTGCTTGATCCTACGTTACTGTTGAACAGGGAAGATTACGAAAAAGTATGTAATAATATTCCGAAAAAAGACAAGCATATTTTTGTTTATTCCTTGGTTGTTGGAGAAAGTGTAATGTCTGTAGCATCAAAATTATCAGAGGCTAAAGGCTTGCCGATTGTAGTGAAAGAAGCAGGTGGAAAAGTAAAGAAAGAAGATACCATTGAAGATTGGTTTGCGGAATTCCGCGATGCGGATTATGTCGTTACAGACTCTTTCCATGGTATGGTTTTCTCAATCATATTTAACAAGCCTTTCTACATCGTAATGAATCCAAGTGGAGGTAATGATCGATATATTTCCTTGCTGTCTCAGTTGGTCTTGATGGACAGAATCATCAAGGGTAATCAGATTTCGAACATGGAATCCATAAATTGGGATGAAGTCAACCAAAAGCTAGCGGTTCTAAGGCAGAAAAGCATGAATTTCTTGAAAATTAAATTAAATCAAACACATGAAGAATAATCCTTTGATTTCTGTCGTAATCCCCTTATACAATAAGGAAAAAACAATTGAACAGTCTTTGCATAGTGTTTTACGGCAAAAAGACTGTGAATTTGAGATTGTTGTGGTAGATGATGGATCTACGGACAATAGTGTAGAACAAGTAAAAAAGATAAATGATACAAGAGTAAGACTTGTTAGTCAAAAAAATGGCGGACCTGGTGCTGCCAGAAACACAGGAGCAAAAGCGGCTAAAGGAGATTGGATTGTTTTTTTGGATGCAGATGATGAGTTGTTACCAAATGCTTTGAAAAGTTTTGCCAAAGCTATTCTTGCTCATCCAAATATCGACATTTTTGATGCCAATAAATATATATTAACGGGTGATAATAAAATCTTGGCATACCATCCTTTAAAAGGATATATAAAGAATCCGCTAAAAGAATGTTTCTTTAGCAGGATTTTGCCAGGCAATGGTAGTTCTGCATTTCGTCGGTCATTCTTTCTCAAGAATATGTATGATGAACGGATTCGCAGATTTGAAGATGCTGAACTGTTGATAAGACAATTATCTTGTGCAAAAGTGTATTCGTTAAAGACACCAACCTTGCTTTTTAATCGTAACTTTGCTGAGGCAAGTCGCCCACGTAAGAATGTTATGGAAGACTATTTCGCTTATTTAGATTTCTCTAAAGGAGGCTTTTGGCGTAAGATGTGTGTATATCGTACCTTCTTAGAGGATCGAGAACTTTATCCCGAATACGGGAAAAAGCATTATGCTAAAATGTATAAGCGATATGATTGGCTATTGATGTATAAACTTTTGAATTGGCTTGCTAAATTCTTAAACAAATAATAATATGAGAATTTTATGGATAGGTAACTCCGGACTATATGTTCCAAGTAATAGTCGTGTAGGTGGATATAATGGTGGAGGCTGGGTTGCTTCCGTGCAGAAGGAGTTGACGAAAATTAATGATATAACCTTAGCTGTTGCATTCTGTAAGGATGGCGAGCCACAAAAGGTTATTCAAAATGGTGTGACGTACTATCCTGTGCCGAATCACACGAAGTCGAAGAAGGACAAAATCCTCGACTTGTGGAAAATCAACGATGTCACTCGCGACGAGATTCTTTGGCCTTACTATGAGGAAAAGTTCAGAAACATCATAGAAGACTTCAAACCTGATGTTGTTCATGTTTTTGGATCGGAGTTGTATCAAGACCTCGCAGCGAGAGTAACTGGTGATATTCCGACTGTACTTCATATTCAAGGACTCCTCTCTCTCTCTATATATATATACCTTCCACCGTCGGTTTCTAAATGGCAGTATTATATGAGTGGAAAGGGGCTGAAAGGCAAGTATCACAACTATCAATACTTGGCTTATTGGCATCGTAGCGTTCACCGTGAGAAAGCCATACTGAAAGCTGTACCTCACGTGATAGGTCGAACAGATTGGGACAGACAGGCGTTGGCAGTATTGAACCCCAAAGCTAAGTATCATTATGGAGGAGAGATTCTTCGTGATGTCTTCTATGAGAAGAAAGACCGCCAAATTCCCAAAGATCGCCCTGTTATCAGTACAACGATTTCATTCCCTACTTATAAGGGATATGATGTTATCCTAAAGGTTGCCAATATTCTGAAGAATGAAATCGGAATGGACTTCGAATGGAATGTTTTTGGCAATGTACAGCCGGATTTTATGGAGAAGCATACTGGATTGAAGCATGAGAATCTGAATGTTAATCTTAAGGGAGTGGCTACCGCAGAACAATTACGTGATGCATTGGTTAATAGTACTTTGTATTTCCATTCCTCTTACATAGAGAATAGTCCAAATGCTGTTGGTGAAGCTCAGCTTGTAGGTGTTCCTGTTGTAGCAAGCAGGGTTGGTGGCACCGATTCTATGGTAGAGCATGGCAAAACTGGTTTCCTTTATCCAGTAACAGATCCATATATGGCTGCTTATTATATCAAGCGATTGGTAGAAAACCAGGAAGAGAATATCTCAATGGGTAAAGCTGCAAGAGAGGTTGCATTAGTTCGTCACGATAAGCAGACTATCGTGGAAAATCTTTTGATAATATACGATGAGATTACGATGTATAATAAATAGGCGTAATGAAACCATCGCAAAATATATTATTCAAATATGTACATGAGAGCATTTCTAATAAAACTCCTCAACCTCCCCGCAACCCTTCGCGTCAAGCTCTACCCTCGTATCAACCGCATGATATTAAAGGCGCATGGCGTTGTGTTCGGCAAGAATCTCCAAATCCCCGGCAAAGTGTCGTGGCTAATTGGGGGGGCAAGGATTTCAATAGGAGATAACTTTTACTTCTCCTCAGGTGATGCGGTGAACCCGATGACGAGCAATCTGCAAGGTGCTGTGTACGTAGAGTCAGGTGCAGAGCTTACCATTGGCAATAATGTTGGTATGAGTAGCACACGTATCTGGGTTCACGACAGCGTTGCGGTTGGCGACGATGTCAAGATTGGAGCGTGCGTCCTGATAACCGACACCGATGCACATCCCATGGATTATATGGCACGCCGCACTTCCAATGAAGGCACGAAGTCGGCACCGATAGTGATTGAGGACGACGCGTGGGTGGGTGCTCATAGCATCATCCTCAAAGGTGTCACGATTGGTGCAAGAAGCATCATTGGTGCAGGTAGCGTAGTGACAAAGAGTATTCCTGCCGATTGCGTGGCAGCAGGAAACCCGTGCAGGGTGATAAAGGATTTAAAATAATGAAACAACGTATTGATTATATCGACCGAATGAAGGGCATGGCAATCTTCTTGGTTGTCATGGGACATGTGTACGGAATGGTTTTCAACCAGAGTGAGGATGTCACGTACAAATGGATCAGCAGTTTTCACATGCCTTTGTTCATGTTCTTGAGTGGTCTTGTTGCCTGCTCAGGCGTTGTGGCTCCGTATTGGGGCGTTAGAAAGCTGGGCAAGAAGTTGAAAGGACTGCTGTTGCCATTGGTTGTGTTTGGAATATGTTTCACCATGACCTTCTCAAAAGACTTCTTGACTGGCTTGATCGGCTTTCTTGAATCGCCAAACAAGAACGGCTACTGGTATCTGATGACCTTGGCTGTATTCTATGTGTCGCTTTCGCTGTACCGCTTGAATGTCAAGCAAAAGTGGTATGTAGATGTAGCATTGGCAATTTCCTTGTGGGGGGGTACTCCGTACTATGGAAATATACAGCACAGACGAAAGATTACTTCTGTATGCTGAACTGCGGTAACTTCTATCTGTTCTTTATGCTTGGCGTTTTCACCACAAAGTACCGGTTGTTGGAAAAGGCGAAGAATGCCAACTGGCTGTTCTCTGTCTGCATCGTGCTGTATGCTGTCTTGTTCTGCGTAGAGATGCCGATACATGCTTTGGACAGCTTGAACAGGCACATCTTCATGCCGTTCTGCATGGTGTTTGTCATTGTGACCTTGTTTATGGCACGCCACGGCGAGACGTCGCGCTTCGAACGTATATTTGACTATGTGGGCAAGAGAACGCTTGATGTGTATGTGCTCCATTATTTCTTTATCAGCGTTGTTCATCTGCAAGACGTGGGTAAATACATGGAAGAATCAGGCAATAGTCTGCTAATGTTTGTATTGGCAGTAGGCTTAGCCACTGTCATTACAGCATTGTCTGTTGGCGTAGGAAATGTACTTCATAAAGGACGGCTGATTGAAAAATTGGTTTATGGAAAATAACAAAAAAACAATAAAGGCGGTGGCTCCTTTCGCTCACCCCGGCTTCTTGAACTTCAAGCAGGCGCCGTATGCGGCTTGGGTAAGAAACGGGGGGCTGGTGGCGCAGGAGCACTATCCTCCTCGATGGCTGCACGGAGCGGCGTACCGATGGGAGCTGCCTACGATATGGAAGAGTGGAAAGGAGGCGCGTCTGAGGTTCGTTGAGCCTGTGTCGCTTTCGTTCGACTCGTTCCCCGACTATGCGAGGTACGAGGTTGTGCCGATGTTCTGGGACTGCTGGCCTCGCTTCTTTGAGAAGACTTGCCGATGGCTGAGAAAGCACGGGGTGAGGACGGCGATATTTTCTTCGCGTCAGACTGCTGAGAAGATGCAGGAGCGGTTCTCGGGCAAGCACGAAGGATGGCAGAAGATAGATGTTATCTGGTGTGCGGAGGCTGTAGACGAGTCGGTTTATCAACGGGGCAAACTCCTGAAGGACAGAACTATAGACTTGCTGGAGTTCGGACGGTCGAACGATAAGGTGGTCAGTTCGGCGAAACTGGCTGATGTGAAGATCGATGGAGCACCGCTACAGCATGTCTGCACGAAGCAGAACGGCAAGTTCATCTTCACCAACGAACAGCTTTATGAGGCGATGGGCGACGCGAAGGTTACAATCGCCTTGCCACGTAGCATGACGCAGCCGGAGATTGCGGGCGACATCGAGACGCTGACGCAACGCTATTGGGAGTGTATGTTCTCACGCATGGTGATGGTGGGGCATGCACCGCAAGAACTCGTCGACTTCATCGGGTATAACCCAGTGGTAGAACTGCGAGACGACATCTCGGCAGAAGACCTGATTGCCGATGTACTGGAGCACATCGACGAATACCAACCGCTTGTAGACCATAACAGAGAAACGGCGGAGCGGCTCGGTAGTTGGACGGTAAGAATGAAATGGTTGATGGAAGAGTTGAACAAACGCTATATGTAATATTAGTTTAGTGAAAAAATCTACCATATCTTCCAGCAAGCGCACAATGAGTTGTGTTACAACGATATAGAGGCTGGTAGATAACTGGCAGAAGGCCGTTATCTACCAGCCTATCTACCAGCCACAGACACCTATCTTCCAGTTGCAGGCGTACAACTATCAGCTGATATACAGCGCGCATATCATTACCGCTATGCTAAACAGTTGTTACCGCGGTGCAAAAATGATGTTACAGCATTGGGGGAATAGTGTTTTCTCGCTGCGGTAATGGCTGGAAGATAGACTGGAGGATTCGGGCTTTTTCTTAAAATCTACCAGCCTTTATGTGGCTGAAATACAGAAGGTAGCAGGAATACTGGGAGATATGGGAGATTTTTTGCGTAACAGATTTGTTTTAAAGAATAAAATAAAAAGAATGAAAATAGCACATTTATTATGGTCGATGGGCACGGGCGGTACGGAAAACATGGTGGTGGACATAGCCAGTGTTCAGGCTGAGAACAATGACGTTTGTATATTTGTGATTAACGATTGGGTGGAGGAATACATGTTGAGGAAACTCAGTCCAAAGTGTAAGGTGGAATTGCTAAGGCGCAAGCCAGGAAGCAAGACTCCTTTGCCTTTGCTGAAGTTGAATTGGAAACTATGGAAATTTCATCCCGACTTAATTCATTTACATTCGTCTCGCAGCATCAACTGCATCAAGGTTTGTAGCAAGACTACCAAAGTAAGAACGATTCATGGCTTAGGAAACGATCCGGAAGACTATTGCTCCTGCACGAAATTGATATCAATATCACAGGCGGTAGCCGATTTTACAAAGTCGCAAGGATTTGACAGCATTGTCATTCCTAACGGCATTAGAGTGAATGCCATTAATCACGAACCGACCCCAAAACACAACGAAAAAAAACTTCAATTCATACAAGTAAGCAGGTTGCAAATTGAGACCAAAGCGCAAGACGTGCTAATAAAAGCCATTGCAAAGGTGAAAGCAGATGGTTTTGATAATTTCATGATGCACTTGGTAGGTGATGGAGCCGACTATACTATACTGAAGAAATTGTGTGACGATTTGAATGTTAATGACTGCGTGAAGTTTGAAGGTCGTTGGGATCAGCAAAAGATATATGCTTCGCTCTCAAGCTATGATTTGTTCATACAGCCGAGTCGTAACGAAGGCTTCGGACTTACAATAGCTGAAGCGATGGCTGCAAAGGTGCCGGTTTTGGTTAGCAACATTCCTGGTCCGATGGAGGTTATTGATGGTGGCAGATTAGGCTTGTCGTTTGAGAATGAAAACGTATCTGATTGTGCAGAAAAAATAGAGCAATTCATTTTGAATGGTAGAAACGACGAGCAGGTTGAGGCTGCTTATAAATATGTAAAAAATAATTATGATGTTTCTGTCACGGCACAGAAATATTTGGAAGTATATAAATCTGTTTTAAAAATATGAAAGTTTTTTTTGTTTCACTTTTGAGCTTACTTTCATTTTCAAGCATTATGCAAGCTAACGATAGTACCAAGGTGCAGTCTCCGTTTACGGCCTCTTTGGAACTGTCAGTAAAGTACATGTGGCGAGGCATTGAATATGGCACAGCACCAACATTGTTTCCGATGATTGGTTATGGTTATAAGGGGTTCAATGCGTTTGCTATGGGCGCATATGCCGTAAACGGCAGTCATCAGGAAGTGGATTTAGGCGTGTCGTACACAGTAAATGAGTTTACTGTTGGTGTGTCTGATTATTATTATCCTTCTGCAGTAGGTGAGAAGGACGGTTACTTCAAATTCAGCAATCGCAACACAGGACATTGGGTTGAAGCATACGCTTCATGGAACGGAAGCAGGGTTCCTTTATGGTTGACAGTTTCTACCTATGTTTTCGGTGCGGATAAAAACGAAGAAAGTAAGCAGATGTACTCAGCGTATGCCGAGGTGGGCTACACCCACTCGTTCAACGACAACAATAGTATGTCACTTTGTGTAGGTGCAAACCTGAACAAGAGCTTCTACACCGACTACCAAAGCGGATTCAATGTGGTAAATATAAATGCGAAGTATAGCACAGCGTTCAAGTTCGGCAAGTTCCGTCTGCCGGTTAGCGCAAGCTACATATTGAATCCGTATAAGAACAAATCGTTTTTCACAATGTCACTTTATTTTGGTATATAATGAAAACAGCCGTTATCCTATCAGCAAGGCAAGATAAGGGTACAAAAATCCCTTATCCGCTTAGACCATACCATGAGGATATGTGTCTGATGGACAGAACCATCGAAGCGTTGACAGCACTTGACTATACGGATATATATCTGATTGTAGGCAGTCAAGCTGAGCTATATCACAAATACGCTTCAGAGCGTGTCCATCTTGTTTTAAATCCAGACTACAAATTCACGTCCTCTATGGGTTCGCTTGCAGCTGCTGCTCCATACATAAAGGGCGATTTCCTGTTGGTTGAAGGCGACACCTTCTACGAGTATAAGGTGTTGAAGGCTTTGTCGGAAACCACCAACGACAACTGTTTTGCCATAACAGAAGAGTCGGGTAGCGGCGATGAAGCTTTCGTGGAAACCCGTAAGGGATATATCACAAAAGTAAGTAAAGACCGCCATCAGATTTGTAATTTTGAGGGCGAGTTGCTTGGTATTGTAAAGATTGCTAAATCTACTTTTGACAGAATGATGATAAAGTGGAATCACAGCAACAATCCATACCTCAACTACGAATATCTGTTGCTTGATTCTACCGATGTGCTCGACCGCCCTTACATACGTTTTACGAACTTGATATGGGGAGACGTAGATTGTGAGGACGATTTCAACAAGCTTTGCAACTACATTTATCCGAAACTTCGACGCAAGGAAGATCCGTTTGACTATGAGAACCTGATTTCGTACCTGAGTGCGATCTTCCCCAACGAACAGATAGAAGACGAGGTAAGGATAACCCAGATTGGAGGCATGTCGAACAAAAACTTCAAGGTAACAAAGGGTGGGCAGGAATATGTGTTACGTGTTCCTGGCATCGGTTCGGAAGGTATGGTGGTTCGCAGCAATGAGGAGCAGAACTCAATGCAGGCTTGCAAGATGGGTATCAACCCACCGGTGAGATACTTCAATGCGGAAAACGGAATTAAACTCGCCGATTTTGTAAAGAATGCAGAGACATTGAATGGTGCAACCATCCAACGCCCTTCCAACATGAAGAAGATAGCGAAGATATTCCGCACGCTGCACCACTCACATGTGCGCTTCGGAAATGAGTTCAACGTCTTCAACGAGATCAGAAACTACGAGCATCTTCTTGAAAACTGCGAGGGAAGAATGTATGAAGGATACGAACCCGTAAGAGAAAAAGTTTTCAAATTGGAAGATTATCTCAATAAACTCGGCATTTCGATAAAGCCTTGTCACAACGACTTGGTGGCAGAAAATTTTCTAAAAGCAGAGGATGGCACTATTTATCTTATTGATTGGGAGTATTCTGGTATGAACGACCCAATGTGGGATATAGCAGCATTGTTCTTGGAAAACAACTTCACGGAAGAGAACCAAGATTATTTCCTCAACCATTACTTTGAGGGCAAAGAACCAGACAATGCAAGAAAGAAAATCTTTGCATATCAAATATTAATGGATTACCTTTGGGCTGTATGGACAGTTATTAAGGAGACGCAAGGCGACGATTTTGGTACATACGGCATGGACAGATATACAAGAGCAATAGAAAACATAAACAAAATAGACTTATAATGAAAGCAAACACGTCTGCGCTGATGCGCAAGGGATATACAGCAGGAGTTTTCTCGGGTATGACATGGGGCCTGGACACCGTATTGATCGGTGTAGCTATGGCAATGGCTCCTTTTGTAGAGAATCCGATACTCCTCGTGGGTGGTACGTTTATATGCAGTATGCTTCATGATGTTTTTGCAGCATTATGGATGCTTATCATCATGGGATTGAAGGGACGCTTGAAGGAGTTTTGGCCCGCCTTTAAATCGAAAGACGGTCTGTACTGCGCATTGGGTGCCTTGTTCGGCGGTCCGCTTGCCATGACCTTCTACATGCTTGCCATTGCAAAGGGAGGCGCAGCGTTGACGGCAACGGTAACGGCTTGTTATCCGTTGTTAGGTTCGGCGATGGCTATGGTGATACTTAAAGAAAAGGTGCGTCTGCGTGGATGGCTCGGACTGATGATTTGCATCTTGGGCATCATATATATCGGCTATACACCGGCAAGCGACACTAACGTGAATGTTATCGGTGGCATTATGCTGGCAGCAATAGCAGCAATAGGTTGGGCTACAGAAGGTGTTGTATGCGGATACGGAATGAAGGCAGGAAACGTAGACCCACAGATGGCATTGCTTATACGCGAACTGACTTCGGGTGTGGTCTATATCTTGATTGTTGCACCGCTAATGGTGGGCGGATATGACAACCTGATAACAGGAACAACGGCTGTGTTCACAGACACGGTTTGTTGGATGACATTGTTGTTTACAGCGTTGATCGGCATGTTGTCTTTCTTCTGTTGGTATACCGCCATCGACTTGATTGGTGCGGCAAAGGCTCTCTGCTTGAATGTAACCTATTCGTTCTGGGCAGTTGTCTTCACATTTATCTTTGTCGGCAGTACTTTATCTGTAAACATCATTGTCGGCTCGATTCTGGTTGTTACCGGTGTGGCTGTAGCAACTTTAGTTTCACGAAATAAAAAACAATAAGAAAATGAACGCAATTATATTGGCGGCAGGCATGGGAACACGCCTGCGCCCTTTGACCAACGACCGACCAAAGTGTCTGGTTGCTGTAAATGGTGTTCCGATGGTGGAGCGTCAGATACAGTTCTTGAAAGAGAAATGTATTGACGATATCACCTTGGTATCAGGCTATAAGGCGGAGGCGTTGGAATACTTGAAAGAAAAGTATGGTGTGGATATTGTTTTCAATGACAGATACGACACTTGCAACAATATAAACTCGCTTTATATTGTAAGAGACCGCTTTCATGATACATACGTATTAGAGGGCGATGTGTATATGGACAAGAATGTGTTGCTGTCGGAAGTTAACAAGTCTACCTATTTCGCCCGTAACAAAAAATATGATAACGAATGGGGACTGGAAGTTGACGAAAACAACCGGCTTGTAAAGATTAATATCGGGGCTGGCAATGGCTTTCTGATGAGTGGCATATCTTATTGGAAGGCTGAAGATTGCAAGCGAATTATAGCTCATATGGAAGATGTGTATGCGTCGAAAGACTATACCAATCTCTATTGGGACAATATGGTGTTGGACATCTATCCGGAATTGGACGTTTATGTACAAGAGATAGATGGCATATACGAAATAGACACACCTGAAGAATTGAAGGAAGTTGAAACAAAGTTAAGTTTGGGATAATGAAAGAAATTAAGTATGATGAATTAAGAGTAGTTCAACTCGATATTCTACAGAATGTGCATAACTTCTGTATCGCTCATGATATAAAATATACTTTGGCATACGGCACTTTATTGGGTGCTGTTCGTCATGGCGGATATATACCATGGGATGACGATATCGACATTGCTATGCTTCGCCCTGATTATGAACGATTCATGCAGGAATATAAGGACGAGGTCTACAAATTCACAGAATGCCGTTTGGACAAGGATGTGCATATCGGCTTTGGCAAGGTTGAGGACACAAGAACGCTTGTCATCGAAGGAGGTAACACAAAGAACTTAGGTGTCACAATAGACGTGTTTCCTATTGACGATCTGTGTGACACTTATGAAGATAGCGTCAAGTATTTCAGAAGTTTCAAGTGGAACTGGCTGATAAGAAAGGTGAAATATAGAGAACTGTCTATAGTAAAAACTATCAGTAAGAAAATTGCTGTTGGTTTGTTAAAGGTCGTTTGTATTCCTTTTTCTGTACATTCACTGACTTTGAAAAACGTAGAGCGTGCTTTGAAGCATAGCAATCCACATTCAAAATATGTTGGATTGATTTGTGACGTTAATGTATACGAGAGTGAGATTATGAAACGGACTATATGGTCTGAATATCAGACTGTATCTTTTGAGGGCAAGACTTTCGTAGCTGTTAAAGATACTGATGGATATCTAAGGAGTTTGTATGGCGATTATATGAAGTTGCCTCCAAAGGAGCAGCAGGTGCCGAAGCATGACTTTGAAGGCATATATTGGAAATAAACATGCATCTTATATTCTGGATTTTTATTAAATACGAACAATGAAAGCTATTGCTAAATTTTACACATGGTTCTGGATTGTTTATTTCCCCGTGTGTATTGCATTCGCTGCTACAGTAGATTTTGACTGGAGCGATGAGATATTGACGGTAATCCTTTTGGCTTACGCTTTGGTGAAGCGTCGCTATTTGGTGAAGGACAAGCAGAGAACTACAGAGATTTCGATTTACATCCTCTTGATGGTTTTCTATCTTGCATATTCGCTTATTATACAAGTGACTACGCCAAGAGGTGTAATTCTTGATATATTGCAGCAGTTGCGACCGTACGCCGTGTTCTATCTGACATGGATGATGGCGCCAGAGTTCACGAACAAGCAAAAGAGACGTATAAAGCTGGTGATGCTTTTGTCGTTCTTCGGCTACTTAGTTGCTTTTATATTCAATCCGTCGTTGGTGACTCCGTTTGGGGGCGGCGAGTCGGCAGCTTTAGGACAGATTGCTCTTTGCTGCGCAATGGTTTATTATCTGTTCTCGAAGCAGACGAAGCGTAACAGAAACATCGCTATACTGATAATGCTGTTAGGATTGATTTCCGGAAAGTCGAAGTATTTCGGCGAGTGTGTGGTGTTTATAGCTTTGGTGGTGTTCGTGAAGAGCAAAATCAATTATACGTCGGTGGCTACTTTGCTTAAGGTGGCGGCGTTGGGTGCTGTGGTTATCTTCTTCACATGGACAAAGTTTAATGCTTACTATGTAGAGGGCTTCCAGGAGGATGCAGAGGCTATGGCGCGTCCGGCGACGTATGAGACGGGTATGACGATTATGTTCAGCGATTATATTCCGTTCGGTAGCGGTCTCGGTTCGTTCGGTACGGCGGCGGCAGCTAAGGAGTATTCGCCGTTGTACTATAAGTATCATATGGATGAGATATGGGGATTGTCTCCTGAGAACCCGATGTTCCTTGCGGATGCCTTCTATCCGACGCTGGCGGAGTTCGGCATCGTGGGTCTGTTCTTCTTCCTGTGGTTCTGGAAGCGCCGACTGTGGGAGACGAAACAAATAAAAAACATGGTTTACTATCGTATGGCGTTGATGGCTATCTTAGCTCTCGCCTTGGAGAGCACCGCCGATTCGTCGTATCTCTCGGGTAAGGGTATGGGCAACTTCATGATCCTGGCGCTCTGTTTGAATGCAAACCGGCATCTTGCTGCACAGAATCAGACGCGAATGATACGCTGAAAGATTTGTTGCGAACACGAATATCCTCCCACGGATGGCACGGATTTACACGGAAATTCGCTGCTTGGGGGGAGTTAACAACGGATGAAACGGATTAATCGGTGTTATTGAATATTGATTTCGCAGGGATATTCCGTACCAGCAACCTCCGTTTAATCGGTTTAATCGGTTGTTAAAGAAAACTCCCACAGATGGCACGGATTTACACAGAACACGCTACTTAGGGATATAACAACGGATGAATCGGATTAATCTGTGTTCTTGAAAACGGAAATCGTTGTGATATTCTGCAGCAGTAAACCCCGTTTAATCGGTTTAATCGGTTGTTAAAATATACTCCCACAGATGGCACGGATTTACACGGAACACGCTGCTTGGGGAAATAACAACGGATTAAGCGGATTAATCTGTGTTCTTGAGAACGGAAATCGTTGTGATATTCTGCAGCAGTAAACCCCGTTTAATCGGTTTAATCGGTTGTTAAAATATACTCCCACAGATGGCACGGATTTACACGGAACACGCTGCTTGGGGAAATAACAACGGATTAAGCGGATTAAACGGATTCACTTGCTGCGTAATTATCGGATTAAACGGATGCCAACACGCTGCACCCCCTCCCTTGAAGGCACCCAAAATCCGCTTAATCCGTTTAATCTGTTGTTAATTCTACGCACCCTAACATCTGTGGTGATCTGAAATCTGTGGGAGAACATCGCAGCTTGCGTTATGTAAACAACGGATGAATCGAATTTAACGGATTCGTTTTTCTTGGTTGGTGCACCACTTGCTCGGTTGGTGCAGCTGAGACAGCTACACCCCCTTGAAGGCACCCAAAATCCGCTTAATCCGTTTAATCTGTTGTTAATCCTACGCACCCTAACAATCTGTGTAATTCCGTGAAATCCGTGGGAGAAAATGCACACCCTAACATCTGGTGATTTGTGACATCTGTAGGAGAAAATACACACGCTAAATTTGTGGATAAGAAATTAAGGTATAGAATATGTTGTTGAGAATATTGCAAAAGATAAGTTTACTTCCATCTTATTTATGGGATGCGATGTGGGCGCCGGTGTGGAAGTACGGCATGAAGCATTGTGGGAAGGACGTGTATCTGCGTCCGATGTCGTCGGACATAAAGGGATTGTGGAACCTCTCGGTAGGCGACGGTACGTCGATACCGAAGGGCAGTACGATCTACTGCACCGACGCACCATGCACCATAGGCAAGAAGGTGCTCTTCGGTCCGCACCCGACGATTATCACGGGCGACCACCGCATAGACGTGCTTGGTAAGTACATCGCTGATGTCACGGTAGAAGAGAAGTTCGTGAACGGTGAGAACCAGTACGACCAGCCCGTGACGATAGAGGACGACGTGTGGTGCGGCGCCAATGTAACGATACTGAAGGGTGTGACGATAGGACGCGGATCGGTGGTGGCTGCAGGGGCAGTGGTGACGAAGTCGTTCCCACCTTACAGTATCATCGGCGGCGTGCCGGCAAAACTGCTGAAGATGCGCTTCACCCCAGAACAGATTGAGGAACACGAGCGCAAGCTTGATAAACAGAACTGAACGTATAGTATGAATATTATTATAACAGCCCCATCCTTGAACCCCAACGAGAATGTGAGCGGCATATCGTCCGTTGCGCAGTTTATCATCAGCAACAACGGCGGACAGCGCTATCTGCACTTCGAACTGGGCAAGAAGGACAAGGAGAGGGGAGGATGGCATCGTGTGCCGGCTTTGATGAGAAAGTACGGCGAATGGAAGAGGATGCTTGCGGAGCATCCGGATGCCATCGTTCACTATAACTTTCCGCTCTCGAAGGCTTCGCTGCTGCGCGATCCGTGGTTCATGAGGTATGCGTGGAAGCAGGGGAGGAAGATGGTGGTGCATGTGCACGGCGGCTTGTTCCTTACGGCGCCGGATATACCGAGCTACCTGCTGCGCATCATGCGGTGGGTGTTCGGACAGAACGTGCCGTTCATCGTACTGAGCGATATGGAGAAGGACATTCTGCAGAAGCGATTCGGAGCAAAGCGTGTAGCGGTGCTCCCCAACTGTGTGGACCTGAGCGATGCTGAAGCCTATGCGCAAGAGAACAACGCTCGCGTCGAATCGGAGCCGTTGCGCATCGGTTATCTGGGACGCATCGAGCCGAACAAGGGAATGACAGAACTGCTCGTTGCTTGTCAGCAGCTGAAGAAGGACGGCGTGGCGTATAAGCTCGTGATAGCAGGAAAGGAACAGACGGAAGGCGAGTATCTGCCGCTGTTCGAGGAGAGACTCGGCGACAACTTTGAGTATGCAGGACTGGTGTCGGGCAAGACGAAGTGCGACTTTCTGAGAAGTCTGGACGCCTTTGTGCTTCCGACATATTTCGAAGGCTTGCCGATGTCGCTGCTGGAGACCATGAGCTACGGCACGGCACCTATCGTTACGCCGGTGGGCAGCATTCCGCAGGTGGTGAAGGATGGCGAGAACGGCGTGTTTATCAAAGACCATGACAGCGACTCTATAGTGACAGCCGTGAAGCGGATGGACGAGAACAGGGCGTTGCTGAGAAAGTTGGGCGATGAGGCAAGAAAGACTATCTTCGACAAGTTCAGTCCGAAGAAATACATAGAACATCTGAACGAGATATACGCTAACTGGCTATGAAAGACTTTGACAAGTTGAGGACACGCCTGAGGCAGTTCGGTGGATGGCGACTGGTGTGGCAATACGCCCGTATGGGAGTGTTGTGGACTGGCGTGAAGGCATTGGCGAGTTGCGCCGTGAGTGGCAGGTCGCTGAAGTCGGCTTATCCCGCAATAACAAAGCGGGTGGACGAGATTCTTGTAAGGAGATACAGCCATATCTTGGAGGAGAATAAGGACAGATACCAAAGAACGGAAGCGGAGAGTAGGGGCGAACCGGCTGTACCAAAGATAGTTTGGTCGGCTTGGCTGCAGGGCGTGGACAAAGCACCGGAACTGGTGAAGGCGTGCTTGGCTTCGCAAAAGAAGCACATGGGCGGTTATGAGTTCAGAGTGCTCGACTTGAACAGCTATCGGCAATGGGTGGAGCTGCCAGAATATGTCGTGAGAAAATACAGAAACGGACAGATGCCACCGGCTGCGTTCAGCGACCTGATAAGACTGGCGGCGCTGAAGAAGTATGGCGGCGTCTGGATGGACGCTACGGTGTTTTGCTCCGGGTTCGAAGACGAGAAACTGAAGGCGAGATGGGAGAGCATCATGACGAGCGAACTGACCATATTCCGCTACTTCGAGCGTAGCAAGAAGGAGCCGGTAGGACTGTCGAACTGGTTTATTGCCGCTGTGCCGGAGAATGTTGTGGTATCGAACATTCTCGATATGCTTCTGGCGTACTGGAAGGATTTCGACTGTCTTGTCAACTACTATATCTTCCATCTGTTCTTGGGTTTGACTCTTCAGGCGTTCCCTAAGGTTGCGGCAAGGATGCCCCGCGAGAACAGTTTCCACAGTCTGCTTCTCGGCAACGCCTTGGGACGCACATATCGCGAGAAGGACTGGCAGGAGCTGATAGAGCATGTGAGCATACACAAGCTCAACTACAGAAAAGCAGAGGAGGCAAAGAAGAATCCGAAAGGCTATTATAACTACATTATTAATACATATCAAGATTGATGTTTCGATTAAAAAACTTAAATATACTTGGTAGCAAAGCGGAGCTTGCCGCGCTGCCGGAGGGTAAACTGCTCATTAACACAATTAACGCTCATTCGTACAACACGGCGCGTAAGGATGAACTGTTCGCTGAGGCGCTGACAAACGGTGATGTGCTCATTCCGGATGGGGTGAGCATCGTGAAGGCGTGCAGATGGATAAAGGCGAAGAGCCTGCCGAAGGAACGTATCGCAGGATGGGATCTCTTCGAGTTTGAAATGAACAAACTCGAAGAATGTGGAATGAATAATTCTTCATTAGACAATTCACAATCGGCTTCAGCCGACCACTCAAAACTCAAAATTCAAAATTCTTGCTCTGGCAAGCGTCTCTACGAGCCGAGCGCAAAATTCCGTGAGCGTCCGCTCACGGTAATGTTCATGGGTAGCTCGCAGAAGGTGCTTGACCTTATTGTGAAGCGGGCGGCGGAGGTATACCCGCACTTGAAGATCGTGACCTACTCGCCACCGTACAAGCCGGAGTTCTCGGAGGAGGACAACAAGGCTATCATTGAGGCAATCAATGCTGTTGATCCAGACTTGCTCTGGATTGGCATGACGGCACCGAAGCAGGAGAAGTGGACCTACTCGCATTGGAACGAACTAAATATCCACTGTCATGTGGGCACCATCGGTGCGGTGTTCGACTTCTTCGCAGGCACCGTGGAGCGTGCGCCGATATGGTGGCAGCGTCACGGACTGGAGTGGCTCTACCGACTGCTGAAGGAGCCGCAGCGCATGTGGCGCCGATACATCATCGGCAACACGCTGTTCCTTTGGAATATGCTGAAGGAGAAGTGCTGAGCTTGCTCTGACGCAAGCTGCTATCAGAACAGTAATAAAAATCAGGAACAAGTTTAATAATACTTATTTTCAGCTGGATAGTATCAGTCATTCTGATAAAGACAAGCGGAAACCTTAAGGTTGCATTATAACCTTTTGGTTCCGCTTTTTTTATTAGATCAGTTAAGAAGGATTGCTATGTCTCAGCCTATTTTAAGCTAAACTTAAGCGTCTGCACATCACGGCTGTTGGGGCCGACCATGATGTTGAAGTCGCCTGGCTCACACTTATACTCGAGCTGCTGGTTGTAGAACATCAGATCATCGGGAGTAACGGTAAAGCTCACCGTCTTGGTCTCGCCCTTTTTCAAGTTTATACGCTTGAAGCCTTTTAATTCTTTCACAGGGCGTGACAAGCTGCCAACAAGGTCGCGAACATACAGCTGCAACACTCGCCGCTCATCTCCGACGATTCGCCCACGGCAGCCACGATGACATCAGCATTGCGTGACACGGCGATGGCCTCATCGAGAATCTCCTTGTCGGAACGTTTGTCGCGCTCAGATATTCCTGCATTAGCCTCAAGTTTGGAATCGTGCATGAAGTTGGAGCCTCTGGCATACAGCACCTCTGCCTTGTCGCCCACAGCCTCTTTCATGGCTTGCAGCAGTGTTTTGTTCTCATCGAAGCGGGCAACCAGGCTCCATGTGCCCGACATGTTGCGCTTGCTGTTGCCCAACGGGCCGACAAGGGCTATGCGTCCCTTTTTCTGCAAGGGCAGTATCTTGCCATTGTTCTTCAGAAGGACGAATGTCTCGGCGGCAATGTTGCGGGCCTCCGCGCGGTGGGCTGGAGTGAAGATCTCTTTCTTTGCACGCTTCTCGTTGCAATAGCGATAAGGGTCGGCAAAGAGTCCGAGCTTCCACTTGGCCTCCAAGACGCGTCGGCAGGCGGCGTTGACAGCAGCTTCAGACACCTTGCCTTCGGCTATCGACTGAGCCAACGTGCCACGATAACCGTCAGACATCATGTCCATGTCGGTCCCGGCGTTCAGAGCAAGTGCCGACACAGTCTTGAGATCGCCCAAACCGTGGTCCATCATCTCGGCGATGGCAGTATAGTCGGTCACGACCATTCCCTTGAAGCCCCACATGCCACGCAGCACATCGGTAAGCAGCCAGCGGTTGGCGGTGGACGGTATGCCCTCGAAGGTGTTGAAGGAGGTCATTACGCTCATGGCGCCTGCATCGACGGCGGCCTTGTAGGGAGGCATGTAATAGTTGAACATGCGCCAGCGGCTCATGTCGACCGTGTTATAATCGCGCCCCGCCTCAGAGCCACCGTAAAGAGCAAAATGTTTGATGCACGCCATCACTGTGTTAGGTGCCGACAAATCGGTGCCTTGATAGCCTTCAACCATGGCGCGGGCAACCTGTGAGCCTAAGTAAGGATCCTCACCACTGCCCTCGGCCATGCGTCCCCAGCGCGGGTCTACACAGATGTCGAGCATGGGCGAGAAGGTCCAGTTTAAGCCGTCGGCCGATGCCTCCTGTGCCGCTATCTGTGCGCTGCGCTTTATGGCCTGCATATCCCATGAGCAAGAGAGCGAGAAGGGAATGGGGAACACCGTCTCGTAGCCATGGATAACGTCCATGCCGAACAGCAACGGAATCTTCAGGCGGCTTTGCTCCACCGCTATCTTCTGCATGTCGCGTATGTTCTTCACGCCTTTAAGATTGAACAGTCCGCCCACTTCGCCGCGCGTTATCTTTCCGACGATGTCGCTGCTTTTGGCCTGTCCAGTAACGATTGTTCCAGTGACGGAGAGGTTTAGCTGTCCGATTTTCTCCTGTAGTGTCATCTTAGCCATCAGGTCATCGATAAACCGATTCATCTTGCCTTCGTCGGCTGCGTGTGTCTTGGCCTGCATGCTGCACAAGGGCAGCAATGCCAATGATGCCAATGCTAAAAATTTTCTGATTTTCATAAGTGTGTGATAAAAACGAATTAAAGGTGGGCCGATGCGACTCTTCATGTCGGCCCTGTGTGTAGGGCGGCTGCGGCACACTGACTTCGTAGAGCAGGTTGTCGATGTTGCGCACAAAGTTAGTATAAAACTATTAGAAAGAAGATAAATTACTTTGATTTAACACTAACTTGTGCTTAACGACATGTATAAATTTTTGCGTATGGCACATGAAAAACTTCTTATGTGTGAAATGAACTTACACAGGTATGGACAGTATGTAATTTAAGGATAAGGTAAACGACATTTTAAATCAAGATTATAATATGCTCTACTTGAGCGAGAAGACCGACAACTGGAATGAAGGGTTAAACCCAGAGCTGACTTCCGACATGCATCTCATATTACTTGTGTCATAATTTTCTTTTATCATATTTATTTCAGAAAGTATGTTTTCCTCAAAGGCTCCCGAATTCTTTAAATTCTTTTGTCCCAACCAAACATCAGAAGCTATTATATTATTTTACATATCTATTCACCATCCTTATACTTGTTCCACATTCTCTTTACTTTTCCTGCAATCTCCTTACGTAACCATAGCGGCTCGAGTACTTCGAGGTCTTCACCATTCCATAACAGTTCCTGTTGGAAGTCGAATGTCGGGCGCACATGCAGTTCAAAGATGCTGTATTCATCTGTTTGCTCAGTCTCTTGTTGCGACTCATGCAGAGGAAGGTCTCGCAGGTAGTTAGCCTGACTGGTACTGACCTTGATTTTTACCTTCTCAATGTCGGTGCCATCGCCAGGAATTACACCTATACAACCATTGAAGTATTCCTGTGGATTGAACTCTTCGGGATATTCAAACGTGTGGCTCGAAAGGCGGAAGTCATGTATGCGGTCGAGACAAAAGACGAGGTCATAGCCTGCAGGCCAATTACGCCCCACCAAATACCAGCGCTGACGGAATAGCTTTACGCACAATGGCATCACGTAATGGTCGCGCGTGTCACCTTTCCAGTAGTTGAAATAGTTGATATGAATGAAGCGGTTCTTCTTCATCGCATTTATTATCAGCTCCAGATATTCCCTGCCACTGGGCACGTCTTCAAGGATAATCCTGTTCTTGACAGATTTGCTTTCAAGGAGAAAATTACTCACCGATAGCGTACTGAGCAACCAATTTTCAATACTTCCACTTTTCATATCCTCCACGTTGGCGATGTAATACCTATATGGAGCGGTCTTTTCGCAGTCTATCGACAATCCGAAGGTGTCGAAGATATTCCACTTCCACTTATGGAAAGTGCGCTTCAACATCTCCTCACCACCGCTCAAATCTACATTATCCATCCAGCGGCGGTTCAATTCCTCGAATGAAATCTTATGTGCTCGATAGATGGTCTCCACAATCCACACGAGTTTATTGGTTTGATTCAGTGCCATATTTGTCGTTTATATAGATAACGTTTCGGCTGCTAAGATATTGCAATGGTGTGTCTTTTTTTCATACCATCATAATCAATCTCGCTCTACAAGGTTGCAATTTGCAACCTTATAGGTGAGAGAAGCAGCTGCATAAAAGTTGGACCAACAATTTTTCGCCTAACTTTTCATCTGTTCCAGTCTCCCATGTATATTCTGCTTTGTGAAACTTATTTGCAAAGAACGAGACCAACTGACATAACTCACTCTTTTTCAACGGATATACTGATGCAGTAATAAACTGTAGCACAACCTTGTCATATTGTTCGCAATCAATCATTGCATAATCTACAAATTCTCTGATTATACTTTCCACTCGCAACTCACCGTCATTAGGAAAAGAAATAATTCTTCTTTTTAAGACAGCACGTGCCTGTTGATATTTGACATTATCTTTCATTTCTACAAAGGTATTGATGTGAATAAACTTAATGTTTTCGGTGTAGCTTTCGTGATTGTAAAATTAAATATGCTCTTATCAGGGAATGATTCCATATAGTCACTTAAAGGAGGCATCATCTTCTTCATCTCATTATCGTCATAGGTGGCCATGGTAATTGCCAAAAGATATCTACCATTTTCTTTTATATATATTGACTTTATATGTTCAAGAGCATCTCTTATGTCTTTTTTATACACATACGAGTGGATAGATATTACATTCCTTCCTCTTATAATTATTAAGAAATCAGACAAATCAAAGCATATCATACTATGCTTCTCTATACATATATTATACAGTTGCAGAAACTTTTTCAATTCGAGGTATGGATTGCTATCTGCCTGAAAAGACAATATAGAGAAAATGTCAGATTCTTCTTTGATACTGAGTTCAGGATTCATTGTTA
>ULSQ01065981.1_pt1 | contig 23004 bp, 18 predicted proteins | sample 1956821 | NCBI WGS metagenome assembly ULSQ01 (sample SAMEA4835712, study PRJEB28245) | human gut metagenome | biome: gut microbiome; material: fecal sample | place: Denmark | collected 2008 | reverse complement strand
AGGGAGTCTTTTTTGTGCTGTCTGTATATTTTGGGGCAGTTCACGGATATCCGGCGACCTGCTTTTTAAATTTATTCCGAAAATTCTGCAATAACTGCGAGGAAAACTTCTCCGTAGCGCTGTGATTTTGCCTGACCGACTCCGGAGACCTCCATAAATTCCTCCTGCGTTTTCGGCTTGAGGCGGCACATATCGACAAGCGTCGCGTCGGTGAAAACGACATAAGCCGGTATGCTCTGGCGCATGGCGAGACTTTTTCGCAGATCCTTGAGCGCGGTGAGGAGCTTTTCGTCCGCCGGCGGGAGCGGAGCGTCTTTTGCGGCGGCAGCTTTCTTTTTCTGCGGTATCTCGAGCATCATGCGCAGCGTCTCCTGACCCGTCAGAACTCCGCGGCTCTTCGGCGCGAGTTTGAGTATCGGGTATTCGTCGCCCTGTGCGGTCATGTATCCGTTTTCGCAGAGATGGTCGATGATGTCGCGCAGCCGCTTTTCGGGGCAGTCCGCCATTATGCCGTAGGTAGATTGTCTGCTCAGCCCGGCGGATATCAGCCGCTCGTTTTTGCTCCCGCGCAGGACATCGCAAATTACTTTTTTGCCGTATCGCTGACCCGTCCGTGCGACGCATGACATTATCTTCTGCGCGTCAACCGTGATATCTGTGTTCTCGTGATTCGAGAGGCAGTTGGAGCACTTTTCGCACCGCTCGGGGCCCTTGTCGCCGAAATATTCGAGTATGAATTTACGCAGGCACTTGTGCGTCGTGCAGTAAAAAGTCATCTGCTTGAGCCGCTCTCTGTCGCGTCGTCTGACCTCTTCCTGCTCGTCCTCGGTGAGGTCGGGGTTCGGCTCGGAGTTGTTTATTAAGAACTGATTCGTCCGCACATCCTTTGCGCTGTAGAGCAGAATACAGTCCGCACTCCTGCCGTCGCGCCCGGCGCGTCCCGCCTCCTGATAGTAGCTCTCCATATTCTTCGGCATGTTGTAGTGGATGACGAACGAGACATTCGATTTGTCGATTCCCATGCCGAAGGCGTTTGTGGCGACCATTATCGTCGCGCGGTCATAGACAAAATCGTCCTGGTTGCGCCTGCGTTCATTTTCATCAAGCCCCGCGTGGTAGCGGGTAGCGGCGAATCCGTTTTTTTGAAGCAGTTCGCACACTTCCTCGACCGCCTTGCGCGTCGAGCAATAAACTATGCCGGATTCATTCTTGCGCTCTTTTATCAGCTTCATCAGCTCGATCGATTTGTTCTTCGGCTGCATGACAGAAAAGAACAGGTTCGGCCTGTCGAAGCCCGTTGTGACAACGAGCGGGGAGACGAGCCTGAGCAGCGTTTTTATATCATTTCTGACGGCTCCCGTGGCGGTAGCGGTAAACGCGCCGACAACGGGACGAGAGTTAAGAGTGTCGATAAAATCGGGTATTTTCAGATAGCTCGGGCGAAAATCCTGACCCCATTGCGAGACGCAGTGCGCCTCGTCGACCGCAACCATGGATATATTGAGATTGCGGCATATTCCGAGAAAAGCGGGCGCGCAGAGCCGCTCCGGTGCGACATAAATTATTTTATATTTGCCGCTCTCCGTGTTTTGCAGCACTTTCAGATACTGCGCGTGGGTCAATGAGCTGTTTATGTATGCGGCGGCGACGCCCGACTGGACGAGCGCGCTGACTTGATCTTTCATCAGAGAGATGAGCGGGGAGACGACAATAGTGATGCCGTCAAACATGAGTGCGGGCACCTGATAGCATATCGATTTCCCGGCGCCCGTGGGCATGATGCCGAGAACATCGCGTCCGCCGAGCAGGCTGTCCGTTATTCTGTCCTGCCCCTCGCGGAAAGAATCGTGGCCGAAATATTCTTTTAATACGCTGAGCTTGTCCCTCACCGTTTGCACCTCGACAGAAATATTTATAAAATTAATTATACTCTGCGGCGCGAAAAACATCAAGAAAATAAAAATAACGGCGGGAGAAAAATCGCCGACCGCCTGAAATATTTATAACGCAGCGTTATCAATCAAATAACCAAAAGACGGAATTCTTTCCGTTATTTATCCGCCGCTCTGCCTGCAAAATGCCGCCTGCGGGTGCACAAAACGGAGATAATCCGACCGCAGGGGAAAGACGATGCACAAAAGGTGGAAAAAAAGGCATCCCCGGCTTTTGCGGACAGGCTTATGGCGGTCCCCATCAACGATTAATAACACTGCGTTAATAATTAAAGTATATCATTGAAAAATATATTTTGCAATGTCGATTTTTGCCAAAAAGCCGCAGACAAAACGGGCGTAATATAGCCCGAACATGCAAAAGCAGCCGCGCGGGCGACTGCTTTGCTTTATATCTGATTTATTCCGCGACCTTCATCGTCAGCTCGAGTATGCGCTTGACGCTTGTCTCGAGGTCGGCGCGGGTTATCTTGCCGTTTTCAAAAGCGGCTTTCAACTCCTCGGGCTCGCCGTCGCCCATCTTGACATCGTTGCCGGCGAGAACCTCGTCGGAGTGGTTGCTGTGGACGCCCCAGTCTGTTGTGACCATGCCCTTGAAGCCCCACTCGTTGCGGAGCATATCGGTGAGCAATTCGTAGCTCACCGAAGTGTGGCAGCCGTTGATGAGATTGTAGGAGGACATAATTGTCCACGGGTCAGCCTCTTTGACGCATATCTCGAAGCCGCGTAGATATATCTCCCTGAGCGCGCGTTCGGAGACTCTGGAATCGCATTCAAAGCGGTTCGACTCCCTGTTGTTGCAGGCAAAGTGCTTTACCGATGCGGCGATTTTCTGCGACTGGATGCCGCGCACGTCGGCGGCGCAGCACTTTCCGGCGAGGAGGGGATCCTCGGAGAAATACTCGAAGTTGCGTCCGCACAGGGGATTGCGGTGGATGTTCATCGCGGGCGCGAGCCACACGCCGAGATTGTTTTCTCGCAGCTCCGCGCCGCCTGCCGCGCCGACTTCTTCAATGAGTTCCGTGTTCCATGTGCACGCGAGAAGCGTTGCGCAGGGCCATGCCGTTGTGGGCACGCCCGTTGAAGCGTTGAGGCGCAGACCCGCAGGCCCGTCAGCAGTCGGGACGGGCGGCACATCGAGGCGTTTCATGCCGCCGAACGCGCCGGTGTTGCAGACTCCGGGCTGATTCTGATGCCCGCCGACAAAGTCGATAAGCTCGTCAACGGTGAACTGCTTTATAAATTCGTCGAGCGTTATATTTTCGCCGACTTCGTCAAACATGATCGTATCTTTGGGCGCGGTTGCTTCGATAGAAGTGTGCGTGCCGCGGGTGTAAACGGGTTCGCCCGTCGGGAGATTTTCAAAGCTGCCGTCCGCGAGCAGACGCTTTTCGAGCTTGAACGGTCTGCAGAGCGGCTTTGATTCTTTTGTGATTATATCCTCGCTCAGTACGAAGTCGTAGCGGAGCTTTTCTGTCGCTCTGACGGAATTTCCGAGGTAGAACGAGTATGTGCCTTTTTCGAGCACGAATGCTGATTTCTTTATCTTGCCGAGATCGTCGAAGCTCGCCATGTCGCCGATATCAAAGCTCAGCGCGATTGCCTCGGACTCACCGGGGGAGAGAAGCTTCGTCTTTTTGAACGCGGCGAGCTCTCTTGCGGGCTTGCCGAGCTTGCCTTGCGGCGCGCTGTAATAGAGCTGAACGACCTCTTTGCCGGGCACTTTGCCGATGTTTTTGACCGTCACCGCGGCGACTATCTTTCCGTCGCTCTCGCCGCAGAATGCGCCGCTGAATTCGAAATCAGTATAAGAGAGACCGAAGCCGAACGGATAGCGAACTTTTTCGGCGGCGCCGGGAATCGTCTCGAAATAGCGGTAGCCGACATATATGTCATCAAAATAATCGAGATGCTCGAAGCCTGTCAGAAACTCCTGCGCGTTCTGATATGAGTCGTAGGAGTCGGGGATAGTGTCCGCCAATTTGCCGGAGGGGTTGACATCGCCGCAGATAATGTCTGCAATCGCCATGCCGCCCTCGAGTCCGCCCTGCCAGCCGGAGATTATCGCGCCGACTTTTTCGTTGTCCGCGAAATACTCGCAGTCAACGACTGCGCCGGAGTTGAGGACTATAACTGTGTTCGGGAACGCCGCAGCGACTCGGTCGATGAGGCTCTTCTCCGTGTCCGAAAGGTAGTAGTCGCCGGGGATAGCCTTTCTGTCAACGCCCTCTGCGGAGAAGCGGCTGAGGGTTATTATCGCGATATCCGCGTTCGCGGCTGCCTCCGCTATGAGCTCGTCGGGCATATGCGCCTCGGCAACATGCATGCTCGCGAAGGTGTCGTAGATTATATCGTCTTTCTCTTTGCAGAAGGACATGGCGTTGACCTTGTCCCATATCTTCTCAATCTGGGCGCGGGTCGGGATGCGCTTGCTCGCCTCCTTGACGTATTCTTTGTAGAACTCGACGGTCGGCTTGAACACGCTGACCTTGCCCTCGGCTTCCTTCTGACTGAATCCGTCATAGACATTGCGGATGTAGGCGCAGAAAACGTCGCCGCTTCCGCCGCCGCCCTTTATGTATTCGATAGTCGCCTTGCCGAAGAGTGCGACTCTTGTTCCGCGCATGAGCGGCAGAGTGTGAAGCCTGTTTTTGAGCAGAACCATACCCTCGCCGGCGGCCTTTCTCGAGAGCGCGGCGTGCTCGGGCGAACCTGTGACCTTTCTGCCGTCCGTGCCGAGCGGGATGCAGGGCTGATATCTGAATCTTGCGTATTTGTCCATAGCTGTTCTCCGTCCTTTATTTGAATTTATTTAAGCTCACCTTGTGTTATTCTGTCGATGAAAATGCATTCCGACTCATACGAATCCGGCTTGTTTTCGTCTATTATAATCAGTCTGCCGCCGCGTTTGTCGCCGTAGGAGTGGTAGCCCGCGCCGGGGGTCTGAACGAGCTTTATGCCGTCGACTTCCATTGTGAAAGTGTTCGCATGGTCGTGGCCGAAGAATGCGGCGACTATATCGCCCGTTCTCTTCCAGCTCTCGAATTCGTCGCCGTTTTCGAGCGGCGGGCATGGGGATTCGTGAATCTCGCCCTCGAGCAGTGCGCCGTCCGGGACGGAGTAGTGCTGCGCGCCGAGGCTGTATTCGCCATCCGGGTCTTTTTTGAGTTTTTTGTATTCCTGAATGACGGGGATATGCTGAAACAGCAGAGAGGGTACGGCTTTTCCGCCGTTCTGCGCCTTGAGTTCGGCGGCGCGTCTTTCGTACCATGCTATCTGATCTTTTTTTACAAAGCCGTATCCGGCGTCGTCTATAACATTGAACTCATCGTCCCTGACATAGTCGCCCGAGTCGATGCACCAGATGTTCCAGGCGATATGCTTGCCGTCGGAAGACAAAATAGGCAAACTGCAATTCGCGCAGCCGGAGACATCCTCGTCGTTCATCGTGCTCCTGAAATTCTCGTATTCGGCGTATATACAGATCTGATTCTCTTTCGCGAGAAACGGCAATTTGGGCTGAGCCTCGGCATCGTGATTGCCGAAAACTATGGCGAGCGGGATATTTTTCTCCGCAATCGGCGCGACTATCTTTTTGATAGTATTATACATATATTCATATGTGAACTCCTGCCAGTAGCCGCTGATGTTGTCGCCGCCGAAAACGATAAGATCGGGATTAGCAATTTCGATGCATCGGCGAATGACATTTATCGTCTCTTTGCTCTTGTTTATCGGTATCTGTCTGTCCTCCTCATCGTCCATCTCCGGGGCGACCTCATGGACATCAGTCAGATGCAGAATGCGGAATTTTCCGTCCGCGCCGAAGCGCAGGGGAGCCTGCTTTTCTTTTATATATTTCTTTGAATCCGGCAGCCCTTTTGCCATGCTGTTCCCTCCGATATTTGATACTGAAATTATATACTTGCTTCGACACTGTGTCAATAATTGTGTTGCATTCGCGATTCTGCGTTGTTTACTGTGCATAATTTAAAAAGTCCGTTTTTGGCAAAAGTGCATATTGCGAAAAGTAGAACGCGGTGATATAATTGATTTAATAACACGGTTTTCTAATTTGCAGATGAGGGGCGCGCTTTTTGAAAAATACACTTGATTCATCCATAGTCAAGCTGACGAATTACCGCTCTGTGTGGGGATACATACACAAAAACAAGCAGGCGACAATTCCGCAGATAGCCAAAAGCATCGGGCTGAGCCTGCCGACCGTGACGCGAGCTATTGATTACGGTGTTGCGGAGGGAATTATTAATCCGGACGGAGTTATAGGTGCGGAACGCGGGCGCAAGGCGCAGGTATATAAGCTTAACGCGGACTATATGCATTTTCTGCTGATTTATCTTGACTCCGATGTTCTTTCATACAGAATCCATGATTTCAAAAGCCGTACTATCGGCAGCGGAAATATACCGATTTGTGACGAAAAAGTACTTTCGACGCTTGAGAATCTTGTTATGACAAGCGTTGCGGCCGATCCGCTCATAGCCATGACGGCGATAGCCGTTTCGGGCGTTGTCTGCAAGGGTGTTGTTATGGACTCGGCGGCATTCCCGTCGCTCAACCATATCGATGTTGCAAAGAGGCTGAATGAAAAATTCGGACTGACGGTTCTTATTGACAACGACCTGCATGTCGCAACGAATGTGGCAAGAAAATATTCAAATTATAAGGAGGGCATAACCGTCCTCTATGCCTACGGCAAGCACAAGAGCGGCTCGGGAATAATCGCAAACGGCGAGGTGCTCTGCGGCGCGTCGGGCGCTGCCGGCGAGGTCGAAAACATCCCGCTGCACACTCCGGACATTGAATCCGAGCGCATAGCTTTTTGCAGCGAACGCCTCCAGACGATAATCGCGCTGATGAATCCGGGCAGAGTGGTTATATATGAGCTCGATGAGGGCATGGATACAGACAAGCTCATAGGTTTGATAAAGAGCAAAATGAAGCCTTATCTTCTGCCGGAGTTCAAGCTCGGTCGCGATTTCTTTGAGGACTGCTTCCTCGGGCTTAGCATCGTGTGTGAGGTTGGGATAAAACAGAGCCTCCGTGAGAGACTTGATTTTTAAACAACGAGGGGAATTTCAACAATTCCCCTTATATCTCAAATAATTAACAACACTTCTTTAAGATATAACTTTACTTATTTGTAGATATAGTGTATAATATCCGCGAGTGTTCTGGATTATTTTATGAATAGTGCGGTACTTTGTCGGCTCTGCATATTAAAAGCTGAATTTATAACTTAACGTTATAATATAAATTGCTGCAAAGGAGGAGACAAGAAGAAGCAAAGAATAACAATGTCTATAATGTTTTTACAAAACGAAAGGAGAACAGAGTAAATGAAAACATTTAAAAAAGCGCTGAGCGTTATACTTTGCCTGTGCATGATAATGTCCGTTATGGCGGCAGGGCTCAATGCCTTTGCGCAGGAGGAAGCGACCGCAGCGCTTGACGGCGCTGTCAGCGAAGCGGCTGCTCTTGCCGTATCCGATCCTACGGACGAAAAACCCGACGTTGACGCTATGGAGCGCACCAAGGTTAAGTATCCCATCGGCGCTTCCAAGAAGGCTGTCAACAGGTCTATCGGCAGAGTTGAAGATATTCTTTTCACCATTTTGAAGGTTCCCGAGGGCGGAGTTCCCCAGGTGCTCAACGAGAAGGTATATACCAATGAAACCGTAGCTCTTGTTGCAAAGAAGCTGTTCCCGCTTGTCGGCGGACTCAGCAGTCTTGTTGCAAAGGGACCCAAGGACCTTGCCGCAAAGCTTGACAAGGAGACCTGCGCGGGTGCTATCGCGGCTCTTAACGCCGCAGCAGCTACGCTCGGCGCGGACGGCAAGCCCGTAGATAAGCTTGACGCATGGCAGTATCTCACTGTTGTTGACGGCGACTTCGGTTTCGCTAACGGCGACAAGGAGGGCTTCCTCGACGCTGTTGCGTCGCTGTTCAGACCCCTTTCGCTGCTCACTACCGTTGTTTCCTTTGAGAACACAACCAGCTTATTTTACGGTCCGCAGCTGGGCATATACGAGGATCTCATCCCCATATTTGAGGCTCTCGGCATAAAGGACTTTATGACCTCCGACGAGTACACCGCATATGTTAAGAAGGGCGCCAACACAAACGAGAAGATGGATCGCCGTATCCGCGGCATCATCACTCCCATATTCACTCTTGTTGACGCAGTTGCCTCTGCGGAATCCCCGGTCGACGAGGTTCTGAAGCTTCTCCCGAATCTTGCCTCCGCTATTGACACGGGACTTATCGACACTCAGATACACAGTATGCTGGGCAAAATCAGCCTGGGTATCGGCAACAGCGTTAAGGTTGACCTCACCACCGGCGGCGTATACGATATGATCGCTCCCAAGCTCAAGGACATCGAGCTTCAGGCTGCCAAGACTGACGAGAACGGCGAAGTTACCGCCCCCGCGGTCACTCTTACAATAAACCTTGACAAGGAGAAGTTTGCGGCTGCAATAAAGGATATCGCCGCCTGCGGAGTCTTCACCGCAAAAGAGAGCGCAGCCAAGACCAGAAACTGGTTTGTCGGCATAGAAGGCGACTCGGCGGATGCGTTTGTCGTTCTGTTCAAATATCTCCATTCCGAGCTTACCGAGGAGAACAACGCTGTGGCTATAAAGACCGCTGTTGCAGCTCTCGACATGAACGCCTCGCAGAAAATTGTTGTCAATTTCCTCGTTTCCTCCGTGCTCTCGTCCTCTGCTGACGGAGCGCTCAGAACCATAGTTGCTCTTCTTCCGCTTGCAAAGACCGGCGTGAAGATAGCAGCCCGCTTCGGCGCGTTTGATAAATAAGCTTTAATTTGCAAAACACAATTTCATAAAAGCAAGGAACGGCGGAGCGTCATAAGGCGTTCCGCCGTTCCGTTGTCAATCACAAATCAAATTGTTAAATCAACTAAAAATAAAGCTGTTTTTTCGGCATTTCGTACAGGCCGCCGCTCTTGTTTTTTATTTCTTGTTATGTTAAAATCAATTCGTATGAAATACATTTTTGGAGGTCTTTCTATGAAAAAATGGCGAGTAGGTATTATCGGTGTCGGCGGAATATTCAACGGCGCTCACCGCGAGCACTATCTTAAAGACGATCGCCTTGAGGTTGTTGCGCTCTGCGACATAATCGAGGAGAGGGCGGTCGAGTGCCGCGACGGGTTTTTCCCCGACGCGAAGGTATATACCGATTTCAACGAGCTGCTCAAGGACGAGACGATAGACTCTGTCGATATCTGCACCCCGAACTATCTCCACTCGATAATCGCGGTTGCCGCCTTCAAGGCGGGCAAACATGTTTTCTGCGAGAAGCCGGACGCTGTCAATGTCGAAGAGGTCATGAAGATGAATGATGCCGCTAAGGCTGCAGGCAAGACGCTCATGGTCATGAGAAACAACCGCTTCACCGACGCGTCGAAGCTTGCGAAGAAGTTCATTGACGACGGCAAAATGGGCGAGATATACTGCGGACGCTGCGGCTGGCAGAGAAGACGCGGAATCCCCGGCAAGGGCGGCTGGTTCACCACTAAGGCGCAGTCCGGCGGCGGCCCGCTCATTGACCTCGGCGTTCACATGATAGACCTTGCGATATGGCTCATGGGCAGCCCGACTCCAGTCGCCGTGACCGGCAGCACATACTGCAAGTTTGCCGACAACGACGTCAGCGACTCCGTGAACTCCGACTTCGGCGACAAGGTCGAGGACGGCACGTTTGACGTTGAGGATCTTGCGATGGGCACTATCCGCTTCGATAACGGGGCGCAGCTCCAGATAGAGTTCAGCTGGGCGTCGAACGTCAAGAAAGAGACACGCTTTGTCGAGCTTCGCGGCACGAAGGCGGGACTCAATTGGCAGGACGGCGAGGTCGAGTTCTACACCGAGGAATACGGCAAGTGCCTCGACGTTATCCCGACTAACTACGCTACCGACAGAGAGCACGCGAGAAACCTCAGGCACTTCTACGATGTGGTCATCGAGGGCGCCGAGCCGTGCTTCAAGCCGCAGCAGGGAATTGATATGATAAAGATTCTCTGCGCAGTTTACGAGTCAGCAAGGACGGGCAGAGAAGTAGTGCTCTGATAAATAAAACTTAACGAAAAAGCACCCTGCGGCTCAGCGCACAGGGTGCTGTAATTTAAAGCGGAGAGGCACACGCCCCTCCGCTCTTTTCGTTTGTTATTTCTTCGCTTTCTTCGACTTTTTGTCGTATCTTCCGCCGAGTCTTTCTTCGGCTTCGGCGCGGGTTATCTTGCCGCTGTTGCAGTCCGCCATGGTCTGAACATCCTTGTCGGTGAGCTTGTAGCGGGTCCAGATGACATAGGCTATGGCGTAGCCTATCGCCGTGAACATAACATAGATGAACCACAGAACGGCCTTCGCGTGGTCTGTCTGAGTGACACCCTGGAGGTCTGCGAAGTTCTGCGCTCCCTCGACGCTGACCCAGCCGGTGGACTTGAGACCGAGTATGAACATTCCGAGCGCGCCGGAGACGGCTGCGGTGAGCTTGCACATGAAGGTCTGGATTGCGAAGGTGATTCCCTTGGCCTCGATGCCGGAGGTGAATTTGCCGAACTCCGCGCAGTCGGGCGTGAACATGAAGAGCATGACGCCGAGAATAGCCATGGGTACCGCGCGCAGTATCGAGATGATGATGAAGCCTTTCATCGAGTTGTAGCCGATGAGCCACATGACAACGCTTAAAATAACGGTAGCCAAAGTGCAGACTCTGAACAGCTTCATCTTGTCAAATTTTCTGACCATGTGGGGCACGAGGAACGAGAATATCGCCGCGGGAACAAGGCTCAGAGCCTGAACGACGAGCGAGAACTGCGAGTTGTTAAAGAGATAGAACGAGACAAAAAGGTTGAGCGAGCCGGAGACGTTGGCGCTCGAATAGAAGAAATAGCCTATGTAATAGATGAGCAGATACTTGTTCTGAACAAGGTAGCTGAACATCTTTTTGATCGTGAAATCCTCATCCCTGTCTCCGCCGAAGCGCTCCTCAAGCTTGAAGCAGGCGGGGATCATCGTGATAATTGCGAACACGGCGCAGATTATTGCGACTACCGTGTAGTTGAGCTTGACCTGCTCGCCGACGAGGACGGTGCCGAGAATGAGCGCAACGCCCGAGCCCACGCCCGCCCAAATCTGCTTATAGGATATAATGCTGTTTCTTTCGTCAATGTTTTCACTCATCGAGGTGATGATACCGAATATCGGCACGTCGCAGAGGGTGTAAGCGGTATCCCAGAGTATATATGAAACAGCGAGCCAGATGAGCTTCGCGTTTTCGCTGAAGTTATTGGGTATGGCGAAGAGCATGACCGTAGTCAGCGGGATAAAGACGAGCGATATCTTGAGCCACGGGACAAACTTCTTGCCGCTCTTGAATTTTACTTTGTCGAACAGCACGCCGAAAATAGCGTCGTTGACCGCGTCCCATACCTTGACCGCGAGCATGATTCCCGCGGTTTTGACAAGTCCGCCGATAGAGAGCATGAGGTAGGTCGTCAGGAAAGAGGCGACGAGGTTATATATCGCGTTCTGTCCGCAGAAGTAGAGATAGTAGCTCAGTCTCTCCTTCGGTTTTGTAGACCAGCCCTTCGGGGTGGATGTGATTTTTTTGATAAGGTTCGGCATTTTTTTGTAACCCCTCCGTTTTTTGTGGATTTCATATTGAAAATCCGTTTTAAGTCAAATAATACTGTACCATATTTACAATAATCAGTCAACAGTAATTTGCTTCAGAGACAAACCAAAAATTGAAAATTCTTGACCGTTCGCTTTACCGCAGAGGAATATGCCGCCTTTGACCGGTATCTGAAAATACCGTTATGAAAAAATAATGTTGCGAACTTCCGTTAAACCGCAAACAAGCCGTGTCTTGCAAATCGCAAAACACGGCTTTTCGCCTGCCGCGCCTATCCCGCGTAGAAGAAATCGTCTATCATCTCCTCCACATGGACGGGGGAGACATCGTTGCGCTCGAGCATGGAGACAAAGTCCCTCAGCTTTTTTCTGCTGAAAGAGATGTCGGGAAAACTTGTTGTTTCATTGAATCCGTTTTCCGTGACGGTCATCACTATGCCGTAGGAAATACGGCCGCCCGAGGCGGTTGAACTTTTTCTTGATTCGGAGGCGCACTGAGCATCGGAGATTGCCGCATATCCGATGTCGTCCGTTTCGCATCCTGCCGGACGGCAGATGCCGTCGGTGATCTCAAATCTTACTTGCCGCATTTGTTCACCCTCAGTTACTACGCTGATTGAGAATAATTATATGTGATTTTGATTCACTTTGCAATAGTTTTTGTAAAGAAATTTTGATTTTTTATGAATTTTTATTGATTTTGTGCAATATTTTATGGTGTTCGACAAGAAAAAACAGGGAAGCGCGGCATATGTCGGCTTCCCTGCTTGATTTTCAGATGTCGAAAATATTTAGTCCTGTCTGCTCGCTTATGCGCCTGCCCATGTCAATGTCGAAAATTTTGATGAACATTTCGCAGGTCGCGCTTATCACCGCTTCGTTGAGGTGACCGCCGATGACGGCGCCTTTTTCGTCCGCGAACGCGGCGTGAAGGTGGAGATAAGGCTCGCCGTCCTTGCGGCTGAGATTGCCGTTTAACGAGACAAGCTCGAGCGGCTGAACAAATGTCAGGCTGTGGTATTTCTGCTCTTCGAGGTCGTATAGCCCGAACACCGCGCGCCCTACCGCTCCGATGGCTGATATCTCGGCAAAGCGGATATCTTCGTCCTTTGCTATCTTCAGCACCGACGCGATTATTTCCTCGCCTGGGTCAAGCCTTACCGCGAGGACATCGCCTGTTTTCACATATTTCATGCTATCCCTCCGTCAAATTTTATTCCCGCCGACTCGCGTATGCGCTGCATCGTGCGGCTCACAGAGAGCGCCGTTTCGCGCAGCTCTCTGTATTTTTCTCTGTTGTTTTCCGGCTCTGTTATCAGCTTATAAAACGCGCGAGCCTCGTTGCCCATGAGTTCATCTTTCGGCGTGTCGCCGCAGATAATGCGGCTCGTCCCGTCGTTCATCACGAGTTCGATATCCGTTAGCTTTGAAATTGAGCCGATTTTTATGCTGCCGCGCTCGCCGATTATCTGCGAGCCCGCGTGATCCTGCCCGGTTTTGCAGCTTGTCATTGTTATTGCGGTGTTTTTACTTAGCATCGAGACGGCGGTTGCCGCGTCAGCTCCGCTTTCGAGAAATGCCGATACTGCCGAGACGGTTTTCGGCTCGCCGAACAGATCGATTGCAGGATAGACGCAGTAAATGCCGAGATCCATGAGACTGCCTGTCGCCATGACGGGGTTGAAAATATTCGGCAGCTCGCCGCGAAGATAGGCGGGATATTTTGACGAATACTGCGAAAAATCAAAATGCGCAGTCCAGACCTTGCCGATGTCCCCGAGAGCTTCTCTGAGCGCCGCCCGCACGGGCGAGTGCATATACATTATAGCTTCGATATATATGAGCTTATTTCCGTCCGCGATTTCGCAGAGCTCCGAAAATTCATCGGGCGTTACGGTTATCGGCTTTTCGCAGATGACATGCTTTCCGCTTTCGAGCATTTTTTTGCTTTGAGTATAATGCAGGGCATTTGGGCTCGCGATATAGACGCACTCGGCAGGGGAGGCGGCGAGCTCGTCGAGCGAGGTGTAGACTTTACTTATCCCGTTTTCCTTTGCGAATGTCTTTCCGCGCTCGCGCGAACGCGAATATACGGCGAAGAGTTCAAAATCGGGCGCAAACTTCAACCCGTCAATAAAGCTTTTGACTATCCAGCCCGTGCCGATGACGGCTAATTTCATATTTTTTCCCTGCTTTCTCAGACCCTGCGCGCCATGACCGTGCAGACGCGCAGAGGGAATATGATATCAAACTTGTTCTTTTTGTAGAAATTTATTGCGTTGGTGTTATATGAATCGACCACCAGCATAACGCCCTTGCAGCCGATCTCTCTGAGATGCTCGGTCAGAGCCGCGAACAGGCGGGTGCCTATGCCGCAGTGCTGATAGCCGGGCTTTATGTTGATGTGCATATGCGCGGGATAGCTTCTTGCGAATAGCGCGGGGCCGTTTACGGACGCCCACGACTCAATTATATCTCCTTTTTTACAGCCCTTGACGCGCGGGAGATATTCGGCTTTGAATATGCGCTTGTATTTTTGATAGTCCGGCGCGCAGAAGATATAGCCGACCGCGCTGTCCGTGTCCTCATCGACGGCGATGAAGCAGTGCTCTGCCTCGCGGTCTATATAGTAGTCGCAGAAGGTCGCGAGCAAAAAGCGCATTGACTTTTCTTCGCGCGCGTTGCTGCCCGCCGTGTCAAGGCAGATATTGCGGACATCGTCCCGATATTTTTCGCTGTAATTTGTGATGATTATAGCCATATTTTACTCCTCAAAATCAATGTGGATATGGTTTTCGCCTTCCCAGAGTTCGTATTCGCAGTCGCTGCCGTAAGTGAACCGCGCCTTTTGCGGAACGGTTACATAGAAGTCCATCTCGCGCTCCGTTCTGATAAACGAGACGGCTATTTCGCCGCGCACCGTCGTTATGTGACCGCTCGCGCGGTTGAGTCCGTCGGGAATCTGCGGAGCAATGACAATTTTTTCATAGCCAGCCGAGTTTTTCTCCTGCGTGATGCCGAGAATGAACGAGAACAGATACCGCGTCACCGCGCCGAACATCGGGTGGCTGTGCGAGCGCTCGCCGTCCCAGTTCTCCCAGATAGTCGTCGCGCCCTGCTTTTTCATGTTATAGAACGAGCCTTTGCCCGTCGAAGTCAGCAGGCGGAAAGCCGTGTCGGCGCAGCCGCGCTCAAACAGTACGCGGGTTAGAATATCCGTACCGAAAATGCCGGTGTCAAAAGCATCTGCGGCGTCGTATTTCTTTTTTATATTGTTGAAAGCGCGCTCGCCGCCGAGACCGATATCGACAGCAAAGCTGTTCGCACCCTGCGCGTCGCCGATAAACGAGCCGGTCTGCGGGCTGTAATATGCGTTGAGAATAGCCTGTTTCTTTTCTTCTATGCGCTTTTCGAGCATGGCGGCAGTTTCGCTTTCACCGATAGCCTCCGATGCTTCTTTTGTCATCATCATCTGCTTGACATAGAGCGCAGTGTTGACGAACGGCTCACATATTGTTATTTGTTCGGGCGGGCACCAGTCGCCGAGGCACCAGCCGCCCTCTTCCTCGCGGCAGACGAGACCGCCGGAGCTTCGCGAGTCGAGATAATCAAAATATCGAAGGATCTTCGGCAGATAACGGCGAAAGGTCTCCTTGTCGCCGTATATTTTATACATCTCATACGGCACGACCGCTATCGCGCCGCCCCAGCCTGCGGGGCCTCCGCCGCCCATGAAAGGCGCGGTGTGCTGGACGTGACCGTTTCCGATGCTCTGGCAGTCGGAGATATCCTCGAGCCACTTTTTATAGAATTTCTGCGAATCCAAAAGCATCATCGCCGCTTCACAGCAGAGCTGACCGTCGCCGGTGTAGCCGAGTCGCTCTATATGCGGGCAGTCCGAGGGCACGCCCGAATGCATGTTGCTCAGCTGCGTTCTGATATATGCGTCGTAGAGCCAGTTGAGCATCTCGCTGTCCGACTCGAACGATGAGGTCACGGCGCAGTTTGAGTGGACTACTTCGCAGCGCACGGGCTCGGCGTTGTTCGTCAGCTCGAAATACCGAAAGCCGTGCCAGGTAAACCAGGGCATGCACTCTTCGCCCTTTTTCGCATTGCGGTATTCATCTTTTTGAATCTGCCCGCGGTCGCAGGAGTCAAAATTCAGCGTGCCGTTCGGGTTTATTTCCTCGCTGCATCTGACGGTTATATTCGCGCCGTCAACCGTTGCCACGACAACCGGATAGCCGGAAATATTCTCGCCCATGTCGTATATCGAAACTTCGCCGAGGTCAAAGAGCTTCGTGGGCTTTATTGCGCGCTCCGCTCTGTCCGCCGGGCAGTCCTGAACGAAAAATTGAGTCTCATGCGCCGGGGCTTTGATAACATTCTGAAAACCGCTGTTCGCCGTCAGCTCATCTGCAAGGCTCATGTCGTGAACCTCGCCGAAATATATATTATTTTCAATAATGCGACTCTGCTTCCATTCAAGGCTCTCGTCGGAAACAAAAGTATATTTTTTGCCGCTCTTATTCTCGGCGTCGATTTTATAGCAGAGCTTTATGTCGCCGTATTTTGCGAACCCCTCGGCGCTGCGCTTCTGCTGGGCGAACCAGCCGCAGCCGAGAATGACGCGGATATCATTTTTGCCGTCAACAACAAATTTAGATATATCATATCTCACGGCGTATGTGCGGTAGGACAGCTCGTCCAGGATAGGATATTCAAATGCCGTCAGATCGCGTTTGCAGTATTGACTGTTGACGGGGACGAATTTGTCCTTGGACACCTCGCGCCCGTTTATCCACAGGCGAAAGAAGCCGAGCCCGCAGATGGTTATCTCCGCTTTCTTCGGCTCTTCGATGAAGAAGTTGCCTTTTATAACCGGCGAAGTGCAGCCGCTGTCGCAGGTCACCCATTGCGCATTCCCGAAAAGTTCGCTGAAGTTCATGTTATTTCTCTCCATCAAGTTGAGCTTTTCTGTTTTCGAGCTCTTCCCACTGCATCATGAGCTCGGTCTGCTCGTCGTTGAGCTTGCCGAGCGTTTCCGTCAGCTCCATGACGCGCGCGTAGTCCGCCGCCGCTTCGGGGGTTGACATCTCTTCGTTGGTTTTCGCTATCAGTCCGTCGAGCTCGTTTATCCGCTCTTCGCATTTCTTTATCGCGGTTATCGTGCGGCGCAGCTCGCTCTCGCGCTCCTTGCGGCGCTTGTAGTCCTCGCCGCCCTTGCCCATGGTCTTTGTCGCTTTCGGCTTCTCCGCGCTCTGCTCGGCAATTTTCGCCGCGTAGTCGTCGTAGCCGCCCTCGAAGCTCTCCGCGCCGTTCATGCCTATCGACAGCACGCGGGTGGATAATTTATTTATAAAATATCTGTCGTGGGACACGACGAGCATCGTGCCGCCGAAATTGAGCAGAGCCGCCTCGAGCGCCTCGCGCGAGGGAATATCAAGGTGGTTCGTCGGCTCGTCGAGCAGCAGGACATTCGCGCCCGAGAGCATCAGCTTCAGGAGAGAAAGCCGCGCTTTTTCGCCGCCGCTCAGAGTCTCTATCTTCTTGAAAACATCGTCCGCGCAGAACAGGAACTGCCCGAGCAGAGTGCGCACACGCGCCTCGGTGAAATCTCGGTGCAGATTCCAGATTTCATCAAGTACTGTATTATTGTTATTGAGCGAGGAGAGCGTCTGGTCGAAATAGCCGACCTGAACGCCTGCGCCGAAGAGATATGAGCCGGAGTCGGCTTTCTCCTTGCCGATAAGTATTTTTAAAAGAGTCGTCTTTCCGCATCCGTTCGGACCGAGCAAAAACGCGCGGTCGAATCGGCGTATCTGGAACTCGACGCCGCTGAAAAGATGTTTGCTGCCGAATGATTTTGACAGACCCCTGACATTCAGAACTTCGTTGCCGGTCGGCTCGACTTCGCCGAATGAAAAGCCAAGGGTTTTCGCCGAGCGGTCGGGTGCGTCGATTTCCGCCAATTTTTTGTCGAGCATCTTTTGCTTGCTGTCCGCGGTTATGAAATGCCGCCAGCGGCGCTGCTGCTCGATTATGCCCTCGAGGCGATGAACCTCATCCATCTGCCGCTCGTAGTGGCGGCGTTCGATCTCGTCGCGCTCGGTTTTTTGCTCGAGAAAGCGGGAATAGCCGCCGTTGAACATCTCGATTCTGCCGTTTTCGAGCAGCATCGTTTTTGTCGTCACTTTGTCGAGAAAATAGCGGTCATGGCTTATAATTACCGCGCTGCCGCGGTAGTCGTTGATGAAGTTTTCGAGCCATTCGAGGCTTGTCAGGTCCATATGGTTCGTCGGCTCGTCGAGCAGGAGCAGGTCGGGCGCGCTCAAAAGCAGCTTGCCCAAAGCGAGCTTTGAACGCTGACCGCCCGAGAGCAGGGAGCAGGGGAGAGAGAAGTCGCTCTCCGAGAATCCGAGACCTGTGAGTGCCGAGCGGGTGCGGCTTTTGTAGGTCAGCCCGCCCTCGTCCTCAAACTCGGTGTGCAGTCTGTTCTGCTCGGCGATGAGCGCGTTAATGTCGCCATGTCCCGCTTCGATGAGATCCGCGAGCTCTTCGAGCCGCTTCTCTTTTTTCATAAGAGGTTCGAACACGCTCTCCATCTCGTCATAGACCGTCTTTTGGCTCCCCGCGCAGGCGTGCTGCTCGAGATAGCCTATCTTTATATTTTTGCCGGGATATACCCCGCCCAGGGTCGGCTCAAGCTCCCCGGTGATGAGCTTGAAGAGGGTCGTTTTGCCCGTTGCGTTCGAGCCGATGAAGCCTATCTTATCGCGCTCTCCGACTTCAAAGCTCACGCCCGAAAACAGCGTGCGCTCGCCGAACTCCATATCAAGATTCTGTACGCTTAAAACTGCCATTTGTAATATCAGACCCTTGTTTCAAGGATCTTTGCTTCTCCGTTTATTTTGTAGTCACCGCAGTTTGCGGGAATGAAAATGCTGCCGCCCTTTGAAAATTCAAGAGTCTCGCCCGCGCATTCGAGCAAACCCGAGCCGTCAAGAATAAGAAGCGATACAAAAGATTTTTCGTCCGCAGTGCCGTCAAAAGAACCGTCGATATCAAGAACTCTCTCAGTAAAGAACGGGCAGGCGACAAGATTCGTGACATTGCCGTCTTTTTTCGGCGTGCAGGGATTTTTGTATACGCCCGTGTGCGTGACATTCACCGCGTCCTCAACATGAAGCTCGCGCGGCTTGCCGTCAAAGCCCAGGCGGCCGTAGTCATATATTCTGTAGGTCGTGTCCGAGTTCTGTTGAACCTCGGCGAGCAGAATGCCCTTGCATATCGCGTGGAGCGTGCCGGATTCTATAAAGAAGAAATCTCCCTTTTTGACCGGGACTTTCTTGACATAGTCGGTCAGCGTGCCGTCGGTTATCGACTGCCTGAACTGCTCGCGGGTTATGTCCTTTTCAAAGCCGAGCAGAAGATAGGCACCCGGCTCGCAGTCGAGTATATACCACGACTCGGTCTTTCCCGCGCCGCTGCCCTTTTTCAGGCAGTAGGCGTCGTCGGGGTGAACCTGAACCGAGAGATCCGCCGCGGCGTCGATGAATTTTATCAGTACCGGGAAATCAGAGAATCCGGCGCAGTTTTTGCCGCCGAGCTCTGGATGTTCGAGATAGACTTCGCGAAGAGTCCTCCCCGCAAATTCGCCGTTTGCGACTGTTGAGCTGCCGTTTTTGTGCGCGGACATGACCCACGCCTCGGCGGCGTTTCGCTTGTCTGTGACAACGGAATATTCGTCAATGAGCCTGCGCCCGCCCCAGACAGTTTCCGAGACAAAGGGCGTCAATACCATGGGATAAAGCTTCAAAACACATTCTCCTTTATTATAAACATCCTATATATTTTTGGCGTTCGGGCGAAAAATATCGTCCGGCTGAATTATTTTATCATATTTGTCCCATAATTGCTATACAAATAATACCGGGAGGACGAAAAAATGGTTACTGCTTTCAAATATCTGCTCGGAGGAAAGCTCAAAAAGGCGGACGAAGCTCCGACAAGGGAGGAGCAGCTGCTCGTGGACATAAGAGCGCTCAAAAAGGAGATGGACGCGGCATATCTGCGGTTTGAATACGGCGAGGACGACGACTCGGTCGAGGCCGCAATATATGAGCTCGAATCGCTCAAGCGCCGCTACCACAGACTCCTGAAGCTCGCAAAGCAGGAGGGACTTGAAAGCAGCGACATCGCCGTCTGCTACAAACTGGAATGAGGGGATAGCCTTGTCAACGGGAATGAAAACGGTTCTTATAATATTTCTCGCTGCCGCCGCGCTCGCGATAACGGTGTTTGCCGTGACGAACAGGCGCGGCTTTTCGGCGCTGATACTCAACGCGATAGGCGGCGCGGCGGCGCTGTTCGCCGTCAACATCGCGGGGCTTGCGACGGGGATACAGCTCTCCGTCAACCGCTGGTCGCTCGGCGCGGGCGCGCTGCTCGGTGTGCCCGGGGTGATATCAATGCTGGTGCTCGATATCGTTTTCAAATAAATTAAAATGAAGCCGCCCGCAGGCTGAAAATAGCATTTCTGCGGGCGTTCACAAAAAAATCAATTTTTTTAAAATTATGCTTGACATTCGCGCGGCGTTCATATATAATAGGCTCTGCTGAACGGGAGAAACCCGAAAAATTCAGCTCAAATGGACGCTTAGCTCAGCTGGTAGAGCATTCGCTTGACGTGCGAAGGGTCAGCGGTTCGAGTCCGTTAGCGTCCACCAGAAAACGCCTTGATGAAATATCATCGAGGCGCTTTTTTATTTGCTTTGAAAACGCCGCCTGCGGAGAAACAGGCGGCGTTTGATGATTTATGCAGTTTTAATTTTATTTCTCTTGCTTGCTTTTATGCGCGCAGCGGCATAGGCGATATACGGCACGGCGGCGTAAGCTATTATTATAGGAATAGATGCATCGGACATTTTTCCGTCAGAACCGTAGGTGAAGAGACTTATCATTGATACTATAAAGCCTAATCCCGCGCCGAGGAAAAAGACGACGGAGGCGATGAGCCCTATTAGATATCCGTTTGATCTTTTCCTGCCGAACACTATTCCGAACGCTATTCCGCCGACAAGAACGGCGGAGCTTGCGATGCTCCCGATGATGAACACGGCGTGGCTCGCCGCGAGGCTATCCAGTCCGGCTTCGGGGAGCGCAGTAAGAAGGTAAGCCGCAAAGCCCAAAATGCCGTAAACAAGAAATGTAATTACACCGGTCAGAACTTCTCTTTTGGTGGTTGATTTCATCTTTGTCACCTTGCTTTTTAGTTTATTGAGAAGACAAAACGCGCACAAACCGGCTGCGATGCCGACCTATGCGCCTTATTAAACTGCCCGAATGCGCACCCGCCTCAGACCTGATAAAAATCTATAATTTTTTGAACCGAACAGCATCATAGCATTTCTCCGAAATTATATGATATTCTGTCTCAGAAAACCCATCTGCAATTACAAAGTAGCATATTTATATATCGGAGTCAATGCTTTTTGACATACTTTTTTGAATATTCACAAAAAGTTAATTTTTGAAAGCGAAAATATATTTCGCCGCCGCGGTGTTGCCGCAAAAACTATTCACTAAAAACAAAAAGTGTGATATAATCAGCTCGGCTGAAAATACCCGAAAGGAGCGCAAACATGAAAGAACCTATCAGCCCTTATGTTGAGGACGGATATGCCGAAAAGAACGAGTTTATTTCCATGCAGCCCGATATGTCGGAGCTGCCGGATTTTGAAAAGGATAGGGGAAAGCTCCCCGAGCCCGTGTGGGTGGGACACGACGATGAAATTGCCGCATATTACAAGGCGTGGGAGATAGCTTTCCGCAACCTCGGAAAGCCGACGAAAGAGAGCGGCTTTGTCTCGCCCTATATCGACGCCGCTTTTAACGGTCACATTTTTATGTGGGATTCCTGCTTTATGCTCATGTTCGGAAAATACGGCGACAGCGTCCACTGCTTCCAGAAAACGCTCGACAATTTCTACTGCAAGCAGCACAAGGACGGCTTCATCTGCCGCGAGATAAACGAATTAGACGGCGTTGACCGATTCTATCGCCACGACCCGACGAGCACGGGACCAGAGATAATGGCGTGGTGCGAGTGGCAGTATTATAAGAACTACGGCGATAAGGAGAGGCTCAAAAAAGTCTATTATCCGCTGCTCTCGTTCCACCATTGGCTCAAGAATTATCATCGCTGGAAGGACGGGAGCTATTGGTCGAGCGGCTGGGGCTGCGGCATGGACAATCTGCCGCGCTGCGATCTTGAGCTCATTCCCGACTCGGAGGACTGGATGCTCGAGACTTTCCACCACAGCTATATGTCATGGATAGACGCGACTCTGCAGGCGGCGATGAGCTGCGAATATCTTATAATGATGGCGGAGGAGCTCGGTATCATCGACGACGTTGACGCACTCAGGGACGAATACGATAATCTCGTCAGGTTCGTCAACGAGAAGATGTGGAGCGAAAAAGACGGGTTCTATTATGACCTCAAGGCGGACGGAAGCTTCCTTGCCGCCAAGACCGTCGCTGCGTTCTGGGCGCTTATCGCAAAAATTGCTCCGCCCGACAGGGTGAACGCGCTCTGCCGTCACCTCGAGGATAAAAATGAATTCAACCGCCCGAACCGCGTCCCCGCGCTCTCCGCGGATCACCCGGACTACAAAGATAACGGCGGCTACTGGAACGGCGGAGTTTGGGCGCCGACCGATTATATGATACTCTGCGGGCTCTCCGCAAACGGAAAAGAGAAGCTTGCAAAAGAGATAGCTGAGTGCTGCTATAAAAACTGCATCGAGGTCTATAAAAAGACGGGCACTTTCTGGGAGAACTATGCGCCCGAGACTGCCGACCGCGGCGACCCCGCGCGCGAGAATTTTGTCGGCTGGACGGGCATATTACCTATAACCGTTTTGATAGAGTACATCCTCGGAATCAGAGTCTCCGCCGAAAAGTCGGAGATAGTCTGGCGCGTGAACAGGCTCGAGGAGCACGGAATAAAGAAGCTGCCAGTCGGCAGGGATTCGTTCGTCACCCTCATGTGCAAGGCGAGAAAATCCCAAGACGAGAAGCCCGAAATAACCGTCGAGAGCGACAAGCCGATAAAAGTAAAAGTTATCTACGGCGAGGATTGGCAGTTCTCGTTTGATATTTGATGGAGGTATATATGAAACTTAAGGTTGATTTCAAAAACACTGTCGGCAGGATAAAGCCGATGAACGCCGTCAACAACGGCCCCGTGTATACGGACAACGGTGACCAGAATCTCACGAATCTGCCGGACTTCAGGGAGGCGAACATCCCGTTTGCCAGAACGCACGATTCGTCCATATGCTATGACTACGGCGGAGAGCACA
>ULSQ01056540.1_pt1 | contig 23218 bp, 26 predicted proteins | sample 1956821 | NCBI WGS metagenome assembly ULSQ01 (sample SAMEA4835712, study PRJEB28245) | human gut metagenome | biome: gut microbiome; material: fecal sample | place: Denmark | collected 2008 | reverse complement strand
CCTGCCACAACCAGCGATGCGTGGCAGCGCCAATAACATGTAAGCCTGTCTTTCCAGCCATCACTTACTTTTCCTGCACAAACCGGCCTTTTGCAGCCAAAGCGACTCCATGATGCTGACACGCAGATAGGCCGCAGCCTTTGCCTGATGCGTAGCGGGCAAAGCCGAGACAATGCGGCCAACAACTTGCCGGCAACAAGACGCAAGCATTTGGAAAGCCGCGAAAAGCAACCAAGCCACATCCCAGACGGCCGGATGGGCGCTTGCGCCTGGATTCACTTATGGAATTTATACCGCAACCAGACCACCCCGTCATTCAACGTTTCAGCCGACAGCAGTTCGAGGCTTTGCCCCCGCGCAGGCATTGTGTCAGCCCCCATATACTCGAAGACGGATGGCGACAGAGCCCAACCGTCGATGCCCGGATATACCACAAGGCTCAGTTCGTCTATCAGCCCGAATTGCAGAAACGCCCCATCGACGATGCCCCCGCCTTGCAACGACAGGCATTTCACCCCGAACACTTCGCCGAGTTCACGCATGGCCAGAGGCAAATCGCCACCGTCAGGGCCTGCAAACAGATACGAGACATTGCGCAGCCTGAGGTGCTCCAGATAAACAGCAGGGGCCGTCTCGGGCAAGATGGCCACGATGCTGTCGCCCCTCACGTCTGAAGAGTCATACATGATGTCGGCCTCGGGGTCGGCCACGACAAACAGACGGCCAGACAATCGGCGAGCCACGTATGCCTCGGGCCGTGGCGACGGGTCGGTAACAGCAGCGTGGAACTTCCTTGGGAAGAAGCCTTCCGTCAGGGTGTTCTTTCCAAACATCCAGGCATCGGTGCCCAGATTGCGGCCTATGGCGGCATAGACGCCAAGGAGCTCGCCTTTAGGTTTGCCGTAGAAGGGAAGCGTCCAGCGGTCGGTCAGCAGCCGACCGTCAACAGACGACATTATATGGCAGATTACTTTTGGATGCATATTGATTCTTTTTGAAATGAGTTTCTTGTGTCATGCCTTCAATACATTACAGCCAAGCCCAGCAACAAACAAGCAAACGACAATACAGCTCTTTTCATATTGCCCTGCTCTTTACAAGCGAACCGCTGAACACGTCGCTCATGTGCATGGCATCAAGGGCTTCGTCAATGCCTTTTATCTCCTCGTCAGAGAGACTGACGTCTGCCGCTCCGATGTTCTCCTTCAACCTGCACAGCTTGCGTGTGCCGGGAATCGGGACTATCCACGGCTTCTTGCACAACATCCAGGCAAGCGATATTTGCGCGGGTGTGGCGTGCTTCCGCTCGGCCAGCTCGTCGAGCAGAGAGAACATGGCCTTGTTTTTCCCGAAACTGTCTTCCTGGAACTGCGGCATGGAAGCACGGTAATCGGTTGCCACATCGAAATGGTCGGTTGCCGTATAGCACCTCGAAAGCAAGCCGTTGGCAAGCGGAGAGAATGCAACGAAACCTATGCCAAGCTCTTGGAGCACAGGGAAAAGAGCCTCGTTCCACCGTGCCATCATCGAATAGCGGTTTTGTACAGCTGTCACTGGGCATACGCTGTGTGCCCGGCGCAGGTATTCAACGCTTGCTTCCGAAAGGCCCCAATGCAGAACCTTGCCTTCCTTGATCAGTTCGGCCATGACAGACGCAACCGTCTCGGGCTCTACCCGCGGGTCTGTACGGTGCTGGTAGTACAGGTCTATATGGTCGGTCTGCAGCCGTCGCAGCGACCCTTCAACCGAACGGCGTATCACCTCCGGGCGCGAATCGGTGACAACAGCGTGTACACCGGGCGCAGCCAAATTCTCAAACGTGATGCCGAATTTGGTAGCTATGACGATTTTGTCACGAAAAGGCTTCAGGGCCTCACCCAACAACTCCTCATTATCATGTGGATTGTCGACCGTTCCATACGATTCTGCCGTATCAAAAAACGTGTAACCCATATCCACCGCATCGGCAAGCAGCTCGGTCATGTCGCGCCGATCTGCCGGTGCACCGTAGGCATGGCTCATGCCCATGCACCCCAAGCCTATGGCGGACACTCTCAGTCCGCTCTGTCCTAATGTTCTGTAGTCCATATTCAGTTTGTTTGTTATGACGTTGCAAAATTACAATGGCCGGTGAAAAGCCGCTTTACAAGGATTGCGGTAAGCCATGCACTTATTTCCGTTTTTGCCTGCAACGGGCAAGAATGCACACGTTTTTAGCCGGCCTTACAATGGTTGTCGGCCCGAAATATGTATCTTTGCAAAAGAAATGAAAGTGTTGGAAACATGGCAGAAACCGATAACATCATAATAAAGGACAGCCTTGATGGACTTGGCACTGATGCTTATGGCAATTTCCTGGCCCATGCACTTTGCCTGGCTGGCAGTTGCAAGCTGAAATACAACGGTGAGGAACGACAGCTACAGGCGGGCAACCTGATGATTGTACGCAAGGGAAAGCTGGTTGAACGCATACGCCCGGCGGAAGATTTCAGGGTGAAAGTGATATATGTAGCCTCCGAGTTCATTGAGCTCTCCACGCCACTGAGCAACTATGGCATGAAAGGACAGCTGGCCCTGTTCCTCGACCCAGTAATGAAACTGGACGCAGGGCAGCTTGAACTGTGCCGCAAAGACTTCGAAATGGTGGAAGAAAGGCTTGCTCAGACCGACCACCATTTCCGTCGCGACCTGCTTATAGCCTCTGTGCAACTGCTTATCATCGACTTTTTCGATTTCCACTCACATCTTTACGGAGTTGACAACATACCGCTGCAAAGCGCAGCGATAATGAGCCGGTTCCTCAATATGCTTGAGAATGGAACCTACCGCGAACACCGTGAAGTGAAATGGTTTGCCGACAAGCTATGCGTAACGCCCAAATACCTGTCTGAAGTTTCCCGTAAGGTTAGCGGCTATCCGGCCAACTACTGGATAAACCGCTACACAGTGCTCGACATTTCACGCCTGTTGCGCGACAAGTCACTTACTTTCGTGCGCATCTCCGACATGTTTGGGTTCTCTTCGCCTGCCTATTTCAGCCGTTATGTTCAGCAACATCTGGGCGTAAGTCCGACGGAGTACAGGGGCTGACGTTCGTTTTACAAATGTCCCCCGTGCCCATTAGGCGCCATGCCTGCAACCTTGATGCACCCACTTGTGAAATGTTGCGGCTAATGGGAAGCCAGATTGTAGTATAACATGCCGGAAGTATTGCAGGGTATGGGCAACCGTTCTTATGCCACGCCGCTTGTCTTTTGTTGTATGCATCCCAACGCAGTACTGCCTGTCTCTTTCTTAATCAGGCCGCCAGAGCGACATATTCATCATACGTTTCTTCCACATTGCCATAATGAATGCCGCCACAATGGTAAATGTCATTATCGGCTTTTGCTGGCAGCATTGGACAAGCCACGTGTTATTGTAATGCGTATGAGCACTTTGCACCATTTGCATGACAGTATGATTGCTACCGGAAAAAGAATCTGTGGATATGTTAATCGTGTCCGTGTTTTGTATAACGACAGTTTGCCGAAATCGGATTAACTTTGCAACCGTATCGGACATAACAACCGGGGGGAGTATGGTTGGGCCACGCAGCAGATGGTTTTGCAGCCCAAACCGGCCGTGATATAATAATGTACAAGGACGTGACATACGGTCATACCCATCATCTCCCTGCTGTTTTCCGCATTGGCATCGACAGCAAACAAACAAACCAACAGAACAATGGAACATAACATGAAAGCAAAGAAAACACTTGTGGCATTCTTCTCACGCGCAGGCGAGAATTACGCAGTGGGAAACATAGCCGAGGGAAACACCCGCATCATTGCCGACATGATAGTCGACGAAACAGGCGGAGACATCTTCCAGATAACCCCCGAAACGCCTTATCCAGAAGCCTACGCGCAATGCACGGAGGTGGCCAAGCTGGAATTGGCCGCCAAGGCGCGCCCGGCAATCAAGGGCGATGCCGCAGTCGAGGATTACGACACCATCTTCTTAGGGTATCCCAACTGGTGGGGCGACATGCCGATGCCCGTATATACATTCATAGAAAAACACTGCTGGCAAGGCAAGACCGTAATGCCTTTCTGCACACATGAAGGCAGCGGGCTGTCGGGAACAGAACACAAACTGGAAACCGCATGCCAAGGGGCGGCCCTACTGAAGGGGATTGCACTGAAAGGAGCCACGGCACAGAATGAGCGGGCCCGTGCGAAGGAAAGCATAAACGAATGGCTGAGCAAGCTTTAATGGCGTGTAGGCAATGATAACTACAGATGGCTGGCAGGCAGGCATGGCGTTTGCTTGCATTCACTTTGACAGAAAAGCCGATTAACACAGGCGTTCCGCAACCTCAAAACGCATGCGGCACGCCCATGCCGCCAACTTTATAAGCAGTGAAACGGCAGCCTGTTTATATGGCACGGCTAAGCGTATGAGGCGAACTATCCGTAAAATTGTAGGCAATGGCGGCATTTATTGTAACATGCACCACAAGAATTTTGTCGAAATTTGCAACCGTATAATTACATGGAATGATGAAGATAATGACCAGCATTGCTTTCATGATGGCCGCCATGACCACAGCGCTATGCGGCTGCACGGACAAGACCGTGATGCAGACCGATGGAGATGGGAACGCAACATCTGCAAACGACAGTTTCAGAATTGACATGACCAGGGCCGTTCCCGGCCAATACCTGTCGGAGACAACCCAACAGGGACAGGTTGTGAGAATAGAGTATGAATCGAAAGACTACACCCGTGACGACCGTCCTGCCACCAGGAAACCGGCCTATGTCTACCTGCCTTACGGCTATGACGAAAGCCGGCAGTACAATGTGGTCTACCTGATGCACGGCTGGACAGGCACGGCCGAAGACACATTCGGGGCTTTGGGCGGAGCACAGAAGAACATACTTGACTGGATGATACAGCAGGGCGACTGCCAACCGGTGATAGTCGTTTCACCAACATGGGACAAAGACAACCAGGCGAAAGGCTGGGGCGAGTCGTGCGAGGAAATTGCCGTGTTCCACAATGAATATGAGAACGACCTGATTCCGGCCGTCGAAAGCCGGTTTGCCACATTCGCCGAAACAACCGACAGGGCCGGCATCGTGGCATCGCGCGACCACCGGGCTTTCGGCGGATTCTCGTTGGGCAGCGTCACGACGTGGTATGTATTTGAACATTGCTTCGACCTGCAACGCTTCTTCCTGCCCATGAGCGGCGACAGTTGGCACGTGGCGACTTTCGGCGGGCAGACGGCACCCGAACAGACGGCGCGTTTCCTTGCCACTGTCGTACGGTCTTCACCCTTCGGCACAGACAACGGCTTCCATGTATGGCACGCCGTGGGAACGCGTGACGCGCGATTCTACCAGACCCACAACCAGGCCATGGCCTGCATGCAGCTTACCGACGTGTTCACACCGCACAATTTCTCTTACCATCAGAGGGAGGGAGGGCTGCACGACTATAATTCCGTGGTCGAGTTTGTTTACAACGCCCTTCCTTTCTTCTTCCCGGCAGAAACCGGGCTGGCGTTTACCAGCACAAGCCGCATAAGCGACGTGATGGACGACCCGGCTTTCGGCGGTTGGGGCCGGCTGGTTTTCCCCGTGGACGATGGGTATTGGAGCGGCGAAACCCTTGGGCAGTTGCGTATGGCCTGGTACAACTACATCGACCCGGACAAGACAGTCGAGATATGCAATTACCTCAAGTCGCACGCCGACAGCGTATTTATTGACATCTACACAGAGGCCGAAAAACAGGCCGACCCGCAGAAACGCAACACAGGCCTGTTTTTCTTCAGAGGGAATCATGGCGCCCCCTTCGCCGTATGCAACGCCGGCGGAGCATTCGCTTACGTCGGGGCCATGCACGACAGCTTTTCCCCATGCCCTCGAACTTTCCAAACTCGGATACAACGCCTTTGCGCTCATCTACCGCCCAGACCATACCTACGAAGACCTTGCACGAGCCATCACTTATATCCACGACAATGCCGACGCACTTGGAGTGAGGGCCTCGGGCTATTCGCTCTGGGGCGGTTCGGCGGGGGCACGCATGGCGGCTACACTCGGCAACGCCGACGGCCTGCGCCAACTGACGGGACGCAACGACATACCGCAAGCATCGGCCGTGGTCATGCAGTATACGGGGTATGGCTCAGTAAGCCGGCAAGACGCCCCCACATACGCCTGTGTAGGCACCAACGACGGCATAGCCCCGTGGCGCACCATGCAAAACAGGCTGCAACGGCTTGCCGAGCTCGGCATTCCGACAGAATTCCATGCCTACGAGGGGCTTCCTCACGGCTTCGGACTGGGCGCCGGTACGGTGGCCGAAGGATGGCTGGCAGACGCCGTAGGCTTTTGGGAAGCACAAACAAACAACTGATGTGAAGATTGATGACTGCACCATTCACATGCTTGCAAATATGCAACCCAAAAGCGGCCTACGCCATGCCGTTTTACAGCAAGGGCGGCATAGCATGGCCAAACGGCCTGTATTGCTTTGCAACATGGCCCGTTTTGCAGGCCCAAACGCGCCGATTGAGAAACCCGAACGGCCCGTTTTACAACGCGCTGAGTATAAGACAATTAAGCTGGCCAAGCCCTGCCGTTGCCATTAACATGAAATGTCAACGGCACAGCAGGCGGTTGCCGACAGACAATGAACCTGCTGACGTTTGCAGACATTCAACAAAAAGAATGCAAATACCCATTATAATGAAAACTTACAACAAAAGTGAAATATGAGAAAATCTATGATGATGGCGGCAGCCTTGCAGTCGGTTGTGATGGCATGCAACGAAAACAACAAACCAAACAACACAAGTATAGACATGAACGGAAAAGAAAATGTAAAAGAAGTGGCCGGGCGCCGCAATTTCGGAGCGCAGCACCCGGTAATGACACCGCAGCCCTGCATCATGATAGCCACTTACGACGAGGACCAAGTGCCCGACGTGATGATGGCCGCATGGGGCGGACAGTGCGATTACAACAAAATCACTTTTGAGTTGGGAGCGCACAAGACCACCGAGAACATAAAGCGGAAGAAAGCCTTCACGGTGAGCTTTGCCACCGAGGACGACATGGCCGAATCCGACTATTTCGGACTGGTGAGCGGCAACAAGGTTCCCGACAAAGTGAAGCGAGCCGGCTTTACCGTGACCCCCAGCCCCAATGTGGATGCACCAATCGTCAACGAATACAAGCTCACGCTGGAGTGCCATGCGGTTGAAATTGACGAAAATGCCGATGGCGGCGCACGCGTGGTCGGCGAGGTGGTGAACTGGAGCGCCGACGAGAGCATTCTCAATGCCGACGGCAAGGTGGACTTGGCCAAGCTCCGGCCAATCATTTTCGACTCGTCGGCGCTAATATACCGTGCCGTGGGCGACAGCGTGGGCCAGGCATGGCATTCCGGCAAAAAGTTTCAATGAACCAAACAACAAAACAACAAAATGCAGACAATCAAACTTAGCAACGGCGTGGAAATGCCGTTATTGGGCTACGGAGTGTTCAAGGTGGCCCCGGATGAATGTGAACGGTGCGTAGGCGACGCCCTGAACGTGGGCTACCGCCTGATTGACACGGCACAGGCGTATTTCAACGAAGAAGGAGTGGGCAACGCCATAAGCAAGAGCGGAATTTCCCGGCAGGACATTTTCCTGGTGACAAAAGTATGGATTTCAAATGCCGGCGAGGAGAAAGCGGCGGCAAGCATAGACGAGAGCCTGCGCAAGCTGCAGACCGACTACATCGACCTGCTGCTCATCCATCAGGCTTACGGCGACGTGTTCGGCTCGTGGCGGGCCATGGAGAAAGCCTACCGTGCGGGCAAGGTGCGTGCCATCGGCGTGAGCAACTTCCAGGCGGGGCGCTTCTACGACTTCGCCCACTATGCCGACATCAAGCCTATGGTGAACCAGTTGCAATGCAATCCGCTCGTACAGCAACAAGGCATCGAGCCGCTGCTCGCCGAACACAACACCAAAATGATGGCATGGGGGCCGCTCGGCGGAGAGGGTGCCGAAGGCGTGGTAAACAGTGAGCTGCTCGCCTCTATTGGCAAAGGCTACGGCAAGACCGCCGCACAGGTGGCACTGCGATGGCTCATGCAGCGTGGCATCATAGCCATACCCAAGAGCACGCACATAGAGCGTATGCGGCAGAACATTGACATATTTGACTTTTCGCTGACCGACGAGGAAATGAAAAGCATTGCGGCACTAAACCGCCACGATACGGGAACGGTTGATTTCGGAGACCCGAAGCTGGTGAAATTCCTGATTGAGACATACGGATAAAACCGCAAAAGGCGCATTCAACGGCAAGGCAAAGTCAACCGCCAACACCTGTCATGACAAATGATGCATAACCAAACAAAACCGCTTTGCTCTCATTTGCAGGAATAAGAATGATTAATATCAGTACAAAATGCAAGAGTGTGCGCTCAATCGGGCGCACCCTCTTTGCTGCATCACGTAATGATACACACATGGGGGCTCCATTAAGTAGCTATTCAAAATTAAACGGCAGATGAGAATAAATACCGAATGGAGGTCGGCATTGTTCTCCAATATTCCTAAAGCCGACTTCTCCGGATGGAAACTACATATTACCTATCGGGGTGTTACACATCAAGAACAACCGTTTCATGCACTGCGATGGTATTTCCTTGATAAGGAGGGCAGGACTGTTATTAAGACAATAGAACAGCCATTGCCGTAAAGATTATCTTATCATAGTAACATTTTCCTTGTTACATATTTTGAACACCAACCAACTGTGAGACTACATAGAAGGAACAAGAGCAGTCCCCCCAAAAACCGACTCTTGTTCCTCTATATTCATACGATTCTTCCTACTTTTAGCGGATTCCGTTGAACCGTAATGAGAACATAGAAACTCAACTCCTGATTTGGAGTATTACCCCACTCTAATTGCCGTTCATTTCCTTCCAATGCAAAGAATATTCATCGGCTCTATTCAATTCTTTGTATGTGTTAACCAATGGTCTTCCTAACGAATCGGTTTTGAAAAACACAACACCGGGATTTATATCTCCATTTGAGTGGTTTTCTATTGTGTATGTTGTTAAAGGTTTGAGCTTTATCATTGGTATTTCTGGGGTATTCCTCTTAACAACTTTGTAAGATGGATTATGTCGATTGAAATAGAATACATTAGCTGCTTCTGAACCTTCTCTCCATTCCACACTATATGCCATGAGATTTAATCCTTCTTCTTCTACAAACAAATTGTATATACCATTCCCTTCTTGTGTATATACCGCATTTCTGTTAAAGTCAAAAGAAATGGAGTTATCTGTGCATCCTGCCATTATCATGCAAACAATTATATATTGTATAGCATTACTTATTTTGTTTTTTGTCTTTAACATATTCATTCCACCATATATTAATTTGAATAATCTTATCTTTATCTGCCTTGTCTAATATCTGTAAGTTCAAATAATAATAACAGCTACAATTTACCCTCCCCCCTGTAGCAGAATTCCGCATTTTTGAGGAATTATAAAGGTGGTGCAAATAGTGTTATATGTTCCATAAGAGGCAGACAACTTGGTTACTCCCCACTAATTTAGGAATTATCCTGTATCGTGGATACTTCCTTTCTTTTGCCTTGCATTTACTTATGGCTACATAGAGTATCAACATATAGTACACAAAAAGGTCATGCAGTACCGCTTTAGAAAAACTAATAATAACTATAATCATATCTATAGATTTTCCCTAAGCTGTAATACGTCTGAAAGTTATATGTATGTTTGTCGTACCTTTGGAAAAACAGAGAGTTAGAAAAAAAGTCCTTATCACCAATATTCTGATTGAAAACTTTACCTTCGTATACACCAATACCCAAACTACTACCCTTCTGTTTATTGAAATAATAATCTTTTAGTACGGCTATGGCGTTTGAGTAGTTTTCAAAACCTGTAACCCGAAAATTTATACATGGATAGATATTTAACGTATCCGCTAAATATTCCCGATATCCTATAAAGGCTTTTGCATCATATTTGAATCTTCTACTATCTTTAATTACCACAAGCGCAAAACATTTACATCCGGCTTCATCGTACAAAATAGTATCAACCATCACAGTTAAATACTTCCTGCTTGAATATTGATTGCACTTAAAACTCTAAGACTTGACATCGAATCTACGCGAATATAGCGCGTAGAAATTTACTGGATCGTAAAATTCTTCACCTTTTATACAGGAGAGTCGATACCATTCAACGTTATTATAAATGCAATCAGCAACATGCAGTTTATCTTTATTATATTGTAGAGTGTCAACCGGCATTGATTGAGTGGTCGCATTATTTTGTACTGTGGGTGTACCAATACACCCACAGTACAATGTCAGAGCAATCAAAACCAGAATAATCATGACAAAAAGAGTCACTTTCTTCATAGCCATTACCTTCTATTTTGTTTTCTATTCTTATCCTCTCTCTGTACTCGGTATGGGTTTCGCTGCCATCGGGCAGAGTGACTTTCATTGCACGGTTGAGCACGTCATAGACGGTAACGGTGGGCGGGTGCGGTTGAATACGGATCTGCTGCCCACGGCTTCCGTTGTCGGATAATATGTCTTGGACACACGACCGAAGGCATCATAGACATTACGTCCGCCGACAATCATCACATTCTCATCCCTTGATGAGCCGCCCTTGGATGCGGTGGTCACGACACCGTCTTTCTTCACCTGAACAGGTCTGCCGAAGCCGTCTACAAGGGTCACGGTTTCCATATCGTCACTCGGATGCTGCACGTCATAGTGCTTGGTTACGGCATAGGCCGGTGCGCTGATACCTTTGTCGGTAAATTCGGCAATCGGATGATAGTCGAAAGAAATCACATAAGGTATTCCTGCTGCCAGTTCGTTCGGACCTCTTACCGCCTTGATACGACCAAGGTTGTCAATGTCGGTTTCATAATAGAAGTTATTCAAATCACGACGTTCCAATGCCATACCGTAGCTGTACCTCACCCGCTGACTAATCATATGTATAGAGATCATCTATTTCTTATTTTATTTATCATATAGAGAAATAAAATAATACAAATCTCCTGTAACATTATATTAAATATAACTAAGAATGCAAAATCGTTCGGAAGCGATTTATCATCTAAATAGTAGGGCCAATCTCTATTGAACATTATCAGAGGGAAACTGCATATATATCTTAAAATTTTATAGCATAAAGTAGCAACTAAATTTCCACCCTCATCGCTCATAGAAAAAAATATTAAGAGGACAAATAGAATAAAGTTAATAATTACAATATAAACAAAAATCTTTATATATAGTTTCATTGCGTTCATTTTAGATATATCCTTCTTGTTCATTATTCTGAACAAGAAGGATATATTGTTACTCATTACCGTATAAACTCATCATTATCAGTAACCTTATGTCCACCCATATTACCAGTTGCACCTGTATTTTCTATTTGTCCTTCGCCCCCGATAATATCACCTCCATAGAAGTAGTTTATATTATTTATCTTTCCATAGGCAGTTCCGCCATTTGGCATCCACCAAGGTGAATCTGATGCTACTGCGTCATTTGGATGGCTATATTGAATTCCACAAGGTCCTTTAGGATGAGAGAAATCCATAGGTTGATGTGGGGTTATATATTCCATGATTTCAATATGATATAGAGGGTTTCCTTCTTTGTCCTTATAGGACATTAACTTTTCTGCAAATCCAGCAGCATGTGCTCCACCTTGACTATGAGAAATCACTTTAATTGTTTCATTTTTTGAAAGTTTTATTTTTCCTTCCGTAACCATCTTATGGAACAACTCTGCCTTTTTATAACCTTCATTCACCCTATCTTGTGCACTTGAGTTCCAATATGAAGAACCACTTGTAAATCCCACATCATCATCTTTATAAGCCTTTTTGTAAAAGGCTACCAAATCTACTTTTCGACCAAATGAATTCTTATCTGTAGACCAATAATGATAAACATCTGTAGGGTGAATTTTAAAACCACCATAAAAGCTCTTCTGATCCATGCTTGCATGCCAAAGTCTTAAACCATTAATAAACAGAATATATTTACCATCTGGATCTATATACCTGATTGGATTATTTGCGGTATAATTGTATGGCGATAAATCGTGATATTTTTCTGCTAACGGATCTACGCTCATCCAAAGACTAATCCTTGGTTCATAGTATCTCGCACCATAGTAGTACATACCGGTTTCCTCATCATACTCCTTGGCATTGAAGAGATAAGGCGTGTTCCACGTATTGTTGCGCTCTTCTATGAACACTTCTCCAAATGGAACATACTCAATGTGCTGTACCACCTCACCGTCAAGATTGGTGATATAGCTGGAGCTGCCCAAGTGATCGGGATGGTAGTAGAACTGCATCCGCTCATATTCTTCGGTATTGTGGAAATTATTGGAAACAGCTCGTGTTTTCAACATCTTCGCCCTTGCAGCTTCCGGTGAATCATCATTACAGCAGAAGCCTTCACCGTTTACATAGTCGTTGTTGTCCTCACCATTGTAAGGCACACCGAAGTCGGCATAGTTGTCCTTGATGGCTTGTTGCTGGCGGTTATACTTCGTCTGATAGTCTACGCTGACACCATCCGCTTCAGTTCCTGCGTATGGTATGCGCCTTAGGTCGGCACCATAGCTGGCAAGGTCGCCTAATTTGCTGACGATACGTTGGCTTCCGATGTAGATGTGCTTGGTGTACTTGCCACCCTGACTAGCCACAAGGTAGGGGCTGACATAGAGGGAGAACTTGGCGGTGTTGGTCACGCCCCCGAAGAACTCGGAGTTATCATAGATGGTTGTCGGCCACGCCTCGGAAAAGCATAAGCAATCTTGGCTTTGCACTCGATTACCCGAAACTTTGGCATCGTAAAGGTATCGGTGACCGTTGACAACCTTCTCACGGTTTGTTCCCTCAGTAAGATAATTCAGTATCATTATCAAATTTGGTGATGCAGGTTGAACATCCAAAATGGTCTTTGTAATAGTCATAATGTTCATTTTACTACAGTCATGCGGAGTAGGACAATGGGGCCTCTTCACGGTTTAATCTATGGGTATCAACATATGCTACCATCTCATTCAACAAGTTATTGACATCCACCCTTAATATCGAATTTTCACATTCTATTAAAATCCTATTTAAAACCTTCGATTCTAAGTATGCATCTTTTTCAACATTGTTCTCAATATCAGCTTTCCTATTATCGAAAAAAGGCCCTACCATAGCTTTCACCATATTCATCATAGAAATATTTATATAATCTTAATATGGAGATGCCTATAAAAAAACTATAGGCATTAATGGGAGATAAATGATGAGATGTTTCTTTAATAACGCCTATTGTATTTTCAAAGCCACAATGAGTAAATGCATTAAAAGGTACACCTCTGCCATTTGCGTTTCTAATGTTGACTGATATGGTGTGCGTGCGAATTGGTTTGCACCCCAGAACTTGCATATTGCGAGAACTTGGCAACAAGGCCTCCCTCCGAGAGATCAATGCATCGAGCCGTGATTTCCGGTTGCGCAGCGGCAATATGTAAGCAAGCTTGACATTGCTCTCGGTTTGCACAATAATAGATGTATATCTGTTCATTCTCACAACGCAATATTCAAATTGCCTATAAAATATGATTATATTATTTAATATGCAAGAAAATATTTATATATTTTGAAATATATCGTCTTTTGGATTTAGTTTAGTTATAAACAAAACAAATGACTTGCATACAAAAACAGAATTCCAACATTAGCCATATATTTATACCAACATGAAATTATTTCCTATTAATTGCATCTTATACGGATAATAAGTGAACTTATCTCAAGGATGCATAACACCTCCTTTCATAAATAAGTGAAAGACGTTATGCCACATTAATGATTAGTAGCAAAAGCCTTCATAAACTGCAAATCACCATTATTGCACATTCAGATATAGAACCTTAAAGAAAATATAATGACATATCTTCAATACAAATATACAATCATATTTGATATTTTAATTACAAATATTGAATAATTAAGGTGGTAATATGACTGCAAATATAATTGCCTTTTTAGCCTGTGGCAATATAATCCCCATAACAACCACCTAATCCAAACACTTTAGTCAACCACATGAGCATCATAACGCAAACCCGCCATTCGGCGAAATGTGGTTGGACTCATAGACACTAACCTCGATTTATACGCAAAAACAAAGGCTCAGTTCAACCAACATATTCGAATGACAAAATCATGAAAATGAAAAGCAAACAGAAGGGTTCACTCGCATGCGGTGCACTCACATTGTAAGTGTCCATGGCTGTTATTGGAAATATAGTTGGAATGTCGCTGTTTGCAACTTCGTTTTCCATTAACAGAAACATGTTCACGAAAGTTTAACGTTACGAAATGGCATGCATATCTTAACTAATCTGCATTTAACAAATATAAAAGCGCATTGAATAGGAAAATGAAAATAAGAACAACGATAAAAAACACAAAGGTGGCAACTGTATGTAACGGTCAACCTGGCGTTTCGGTAATGTACTTTGTAAGCACGTCGGCGACAATCATCATCCATAAAGTTTGCTAATACTGACACCATGTCTTGTCTCCGTATGACACCAATTCTCGCAAACCTGTATTATCATATAGCGTGTATTTGATGATTGAAAAAACATGCCAACATTCCGAATTCAAGGAAACAACAAATTACTAAAGCTAGATGCGAATATCAAAAAAGTACAACTATCGTTCACACTATGCCATAAACAATGGAAATTACCACATCCCCGCTCCCCTCGTACCTTAGCCGGCAGCTTGACGTCAAAACAATAATACCTTGAATCAAGTAGCCTGCCCATCAGCTTTAGAATCGTCGTATTACAGAAGTTTTGCCCCTAAAGTATCAGCAAGATTACCATATCACAAAATGAAAAACCATCAACACCCACGACATGGCATAACCATACCAATAGAGCTACAAACATAAGGAACTACAAACAAGGCTTACTTTTTTGCCGGCACAAAAGTCTCGTAGGTCAAATCATCATAATATACGCGTATCTCAACCACCTTCCTTTGTGGCTTGTCAACATATTTTATCTCCTCTCTGATTATCTCCGGGCGTGTATTCTGCACACCATTGTTATGTTGCTGCCCTGAGAATAGATTTCTGTCGTGCTCCGACTGTTGGGTAGGGGAATGAAAATCACTATCCCCAAAATCCAAGGCCAATGCTTCAGATGAAGGGCGTTCACCTGTGTCATCAGTTCCCCTGTCATCAGACAGGTGCTCGTACATGTCACCGATACCAAACAAAAGCCAGTTTGTATTGATGTCAGGAATTTTCCTTTTGATGGCTTCCACGATATTTAACGTAGGCTTTGTACGTCCATTGAATATGCTACTCAACGATGCCGGAGACATATCTATGAACTGGGCAAACACTTGCTGGGTCATGTGTTTGGATTCCATTATCTGCTTTATCCTATCTTTCATACCTGTTTATACGCATTATTGAAGGGTAAAACCCCGTTTTCTGTTGCGTTTACAAAGGTAAAACATTTTATCGAATTATGCAACTCATAAACTAAGATTTTTATGTTTTAAATTTAGTGTTTACATTTCTAACTTTAGAACATCAAACACATAAAGCGGCCCTATTAGTGATTTACAACAACAAATCTAAATTGCAGTATTTGAATTGTGCCAAAACCTTTTATTAATGCAATTATCTCAATCAACTGGCTTTAAAAGAGATATTTACACAAAAGATACATGCCCAAACACAGAATATAAGGGTAAACATCGCCTATTTGAGCAAAAACCATATAAAATAGATTAAATTTTAGATATAAAATCATGGCTTTCAAGTTATTATAGTGATATTATTGTCGTGTATTTATATGATTTAGCATTTCAAACCATGCTGTTTTGATTCACAAACGTAATGCAATCAATTTGTAAATAACATGCTAATTTGTTGTTGATAACTAAATATCGGTTTACAAAATCAATATTACACATGACTTTACATTTGCATATTTCACAAAAGCAAACATAAAGCTATGTTAATACCGAATTTGTATCAGTCATAGAAACAAGATTCTGCTGTTTTTGAAAAATTCCGAGCAAGCGGTCGGAAAATCCAAAATACGCGATTTTCAGAGGGGGTAATTACCACGTAAATCGCTGAAATCCCGATATTTGGAGCCTAAAAAAGCGTTCCTGTGGAACGCTTATTCTAGATAAAAAAGTAGCAAAATACCCGCTATTTTCAGTGCAATATAAAGAAAATTAACTCTTTCATGAGCTCTCCCTGCGGTGTATTCGGGTTGTCAAGCCCCTTACTTTTGGCGTCAATCTCTCTAATTTTAGAAATTATCTGCAAGACTTTCACTCCCTTGAAATTTCTCATTCCGGTCATGTAATCTTTTGCCGCCCATTGTGAGCGCAGCTCCAACCACTTTGCGAGGGCCTCTGGATTGCCTTTCTGCGGGCAATAATAAGCAATCAACAGATTCTGGAAATAGTTGAAGAGCATTGGGAGAAAGCTATAGATATTGCCGGCCTTAGGGTTTTCGTCAAAATATTTCACTATCTGATTTGCCTTGAACACATTCTTGTTCACCACAGCATCACGAAGTTCAAAGGCGTTAAAATCTTTGCTCACCCCTATCTGCTGCTCAACGATTAGCGGCGTTACCCTACGGTCTTCTTCGGGCAAAGCAATGAGCAGTTTATCAAGTTCGCCCACCAACCTGTTGAGGTCGGCTCCAACCGAGTCGGCAATTATCTGTTGCGATTTGGGGTCTATGCTTGCCCCCTTGCCCTTGAGATATTTTTCGATGAATGTGGGCAGTTCTCGTTCACGCAGTTTTTTGCTTTCAAAAAGCACCCCAACATTCTCGACCAAGGCAGCCAACTTCTTCCGCCGGTCAATTGTTCCGTTCTTATGGCACATCACAAGTATAGTCGACTTTTGTGGTTTTTGCATATAGAACTCCAGTGCTTCAGTATTGCGCAGGTTTTGGGCTTCCTTCACAATGACCACTTTCAAATCAGACATCATAGGATAGCTTCTGGCCACGTCCACGATTTGGGCAGCCGAAACATCAGACCCGAAAAGCACCGTCTGGTTGAAGTCGCGTTCTTCAGCGGGCAATACGTTATCAGCGATATAGTCTGTTATCTTGTCTATATAATAAGGTTCGTCGCCCATCAGATAATACACAGGTGCAAACTTCCTGGCGCGCAAGTCCCTCACAATGCTGTCGTATGTCACGTTTTTGTTGTCAGCCATTCTTTATTTATTGCATTATTTATTAATTTTGCAAATCCTATCGCATAAGGCCCGCCATACTCCTCATGCTCAATCCGAGTATGCCAATGGCATCAGCGAAAGATTGCGGTATGCAAAGATACAGCAAAATATCGGTTAACCGAAATGCGAATATGATTTTATTCTAACGACATCACACATATATATATAATGTATAAGCTCAATCTGCCACCATTCAAGATAATACTCAAGCCCACCGCCGGCAAGCAACAAGTCTACGACGTACTCCGCAGAAAATACGTGGCATTGACCCCTGAGGAATGGGTCCGCCAACACTTCGTGCATTTTCTATGCGAGCACAAAGGCTATCCGCTTGCTTACATGGCCAACGAAGTGGAGCTATCGGTGGGTGCAAAAAAGCTCAGGTGCGACAGCGTGCTTTATGATACGGCCCTGCATCCACGGATGATCATGGAATACAAAGCACCCACGGTGAGCATCACGCAGGACGTATTCAACCAGATAGCAGCTTACAACATGCTGCTCAAGGTAGACTACCTGGTGATGAGCAACGGCCTTCAGCACTATTGCTGCAAGATGGATTATGAAGGTAAAAAATACTTATTCCTTAATGACATTCCTGATTTTAAAAATTTATGACATAATATCATAGCAATCCCACATTGCCATGCCATGCCTTGCCATCCTACGGGCTCGCCACCGCCACCCCATCCGGCCGTAAAGCAACAGCACCACCGGCCATGTTGCAACGCAATGACAACACAACAGAAGCATGGCTGAGCCACACCGATGCAAGCAATGCTGCCCAAGCATTTAAGCAGTCGCCACGTGCCATACCACCGCCATGCCCACCGAAAGTTCTGCAAGGGGCCAACCTCAGATGTTTTCCGGCTCAAAACCGTGTAACAATCGAGGAATAATGCCCCATGACTACACCTGAAATTGCAGCCAAAGAATGAATCCGGAATATATAAAACACGCCCAAACACTAAACTGCTGTAATACAATCATTTATAAAGTGTACCTGTAACACACCCGCAACAATGGCGTTCGTGAAAGGCGGATTGCGCCCAGAATCTCCAAGCAGAATTAGCGCCACCCTCTTGTGTCAGCCCAACAATCCATTGCCGGAAAACCCGTTGCGCCTACGTCAATGCCGGCAACCAGCTTCGCTTTTGCAAAAACGGAACACTACATGCCATCCATTGATTATTTTTCAGTACCTTTGCATACGACAGAACATAACCGGACAAACGCCTGCTCTGGCCACGCCGACAGCAAAGCGCGTCCGACAAACAGCAAAAACAGAACCCAACAATGCTTGAGATCAAAAACGCATCCATAACCATCGGAGGCAGGCAACTCTTTGCCGGTCTATCGTTTACAGTGCCCGACGGGCAGACCGTTTGCCTGACGGGAAGCTCCGGTAGCGGCAAGACAACGCTTCTGCGAGCCATCCTTGGCTTCCATCCGCTCGACGAAGGGCACATCAGCATAGACGGAGAACTGCTTACGCCGTCGTCGGCCGAGGAGTTCCGCAAGCACATATCATATATACCTCAAGAACTCACCTTGCCCTCTGAGTGGGTGAGCGACATGATGCGCCTGCCATTCACGCTGAAGGTAAACCGCGGCAAGGCTTTCTCAAAAGACTTGCTCATGGCCGAATGGCGCAAACTGGAGCTGCAACCGGCACTCTACGACAAAAAGGTGGCCGAGCTCAGCGGTGGCGAGCGGCAGCGCGCAGTGCTGTCGGCAAGCGGTCTTTTAGGCAAGTCGATATTGCTTGTCGACGAACCTACGTCGGCCCTCGACGCCCACACCTCGGCCCTTGTGCTCGACTACCTGAAGACGCTTGCCGCCCGCGGCTGCTCCATCGTGGCCGTCAGCCACGACGCCGACTTTGCCCAGGGTTGCGACAAATGCATATCCGTAAGCGCCACATTGCCATGACAGCAGCCCTGCAGCGCCGCTTTAGGCTCATCGGCTGTGGCTTGATGCCGGGGCGCATAGCCAGCCACGGGTGCTGCCGATGCCCTTCGCCCACATCGGTTGCCACTCCTGCCAACCAAAAGCAACCCATCCCCCATTGACAACAAAGAACAAACAGACATAAAAGACAAACAAAACCGACATGGAAACAACCGACATTTCATACCTCAGCATGGCCGTCGGCCTGCTGCTCATGGCCCTGCCCGTATATTTCTTCCACCGCTTGGGCGCAAGGCTCATACAGTCTACCGCCATAGCCACGGTGCGCATGGTCGTCCAACTGTTTCTCATTGGCCTATACCTGCGCTACCTCTTTGAGTGGAACAGTCCGCTGGTCAACTTCGCATGGGTGCTCATCATGGTGCTCGTGGCCACGTTTACGGCAGCCAGGCGCACCCGCCTGCGCCTGCGCACCATTGCCCTGCCGCTGTTCTCGGGCCTGCTGGCCACGGCCGTAGTGGTGGGACTGTATTTCCTTGTGCTCGTGCTCAGGCTTGACCATCCTTTCGACGCCCGCTACTTCGTGCCCATCATGGGCATACTCATGGGCAATATGCTCAGCGTAAACGTCATTGCCCTCAACACTTATTACGACGGGCTGCAGCGCGAGCACCATCTTTATTACTATTTGCTTGGCAATGGCGCCACCCACCTCGAGGCCATCACGCCTTTTGCGCGACAGGCTGTCGAAAAATCGTTTGCGCCATGCATTGCCAATATGGCAGTCCTTGGCATAGTTTCTCTGCCAGGAACCATGATCGGACAGATACTGGGGGGCTCGGCACCGGGCATTGCCATCAAATACCAGATGATGATAACCGCCATAACGTTCTCAGCATCAATGCTTTCGCTAATGCTTACACTGCGCCTTGCCGACAGCCGATCGTTTGACGTATACGGGCGTCTGCGCAATGTCAGACGCAAGGATTGACCTACGTCAAACCTTTGACCTACGTCAACAATCATGGGGAGCAACGCAAAAAAACGCCCCTTTTGTGTACGCACACAAACAAAAGGTACTATCTTTGCACTGTCAAAACACGAAGATTCAGGATAACGGATGTGAAGCTACATCCAACCGATGAGACACAAAAAGATTGTATAACAAAAAGTAAAAGAAAGGGTAACGAATTATGAAAAGGATGATTAAAAAGATTACGACGAGCAAAGTGTTCAACAAGTACTGCGACAACATGCTCAGAATGTACAACTACGGAAGAGTGAACATACCGGCATAAGCCAGAAAGGCGAGTCAAGCCGGTTTCTCAATAGAGAGGAGGAAAGACAGCCGCAAGGCAGCCTTTCCTCCTCTTTTTTGTGGTTTGCCGCCGCTTTTGGCACGCTGCCAGCTTGGCGGCACGCTTTTTTTGCGTAACTTTGCATCTGCGCCCAACTACGGACGGAAGCGCCGCGCCACGATGGCAGGACAGCCCCGGCCTGACAGCAGGGCTGCACGAAGACTCTCAAATAACAACAAAAGATGAAACAAAAAACCATCCACGCCCTGTTGGCCGCCACCATTTTGGCCGCCGCATCGGCAGCATGCAACGTCAATACCGACAAGATTAAGGAGGCCGTTGGCGACGAGGTGAAGACGGCGCTGGCCGACTACGCCGAAAAAGCCATCGACAAGCTCGTGGCAGAGAACCAACCCGACGACACTGCGGATGCCGTGGAAGCCGCGGAAGGCATCGAGGTGCCGGCACCGCTCACCGACCGCAAGGAGCAGATATTGCACCGAACGGCCTACACGGCGTCGTACAACAGCGACACCAAGCTGCCCAACTGGGTGGCGTGGCACCTCACCGCCAACCACACATCCGGCCCATACAAGCGCGGCGGCATCGACTTTGCCGAAGACGAAGTGGTGGACGAGCCCCGCGCCACAGACAACGACTACTACCGTTCGGGCTACGACCGCGGCCACATGTGCCCGTCTGCCGACAACAAATGGAGCGAGGCGGCACAGCGCGAGTCGTTCCTCTTCACAAACATCTGCCCGCAGAGCCACGGGCTCAACGCCGGCGACTGGAACGAGATTGAGCAGCAGTGCCGCCGATGGGCCGACGAGCTTGGCTCCGTTTACATTGTCAGCGGCCCAATACTGTACAAAGGCCGCCACAAGACAATAGGAAAGAACAAGGTGGTGGTGCCCGAAGCCTTCTTCAAGGTTGTGCTGTGCACCGAAGGCGCGCCCAAGGCCATAGGCTTCATCTACAAGAACCAGCCCGGCAACCGTCCCAAGGGTGACTACGTCAACAGCGTCGACGAGGTGGAACGCATCACTGGCATCGACTTCTTCCCTGCCCTGCCCGACGACATCGAGACCAAGGTGGAAGCCTCGGCCAACCTCGCCGACTGGATGTAATGACACATCCAGGCCCCAAATTGATTGCCACGCAACAACCGACACGCCCCGTATTGCAACTAAATACGGGGCGTGCCGATTCATAAAACATCACTAAAGTACCTCACGCAATATAGCCTCCACCTCCTCGGCCGTGGGATCTACGGCCAGGATAATGCCGTCGCGGTCAACGAGATATGTACCTCCGGCCACATAAATCTTTCCATAACGCTCCCAGACAGCGCACTCATCGTTTACATCAACAAGGTTAAGCCACGGATACTTGCCGCGTCCCAACTCACGGACAAAACTCCCTACGCTCTTCTCTCTGGCCACTCCAACGATGGTAAATCCGCGGTCTTTATACTTTTCATAGACGGGAATCATGCTCCGCGATGCCTCCACGCACGGGCCACACCACGAAGCCCACAGGTCGATAAGCGCATACCTGCCCTCTATTTCTTCCGACAGCGTATGCCAGACTCCATCCTTGTCAGGCGCATAGAAATCCACATACCGCCCGCCGACGCGCAGGTTGCGGCTCGCTATCCAATGCCTTATGCTCTTGCTCATTTCGTGGCGAGGGTATCGCGTGGCGTATTTCTCAGCAAACAAAGCCTCTATGCGCCCGTTTGCCAAGGCCGTGTCAAGCCTGTGGTCCATAGTCAGCGACTTAAGAAAATGCAAACCTACGAGTGTCGGATGGCTCTCGGCATAGCGGTATGCCATATTCTGGCAATCGCGACTGAACTGCCTATACTCTGAAGAGCCATAGTAACCTACAGAATCGGAGTACCGCTTTCTCGTCTCTCTCCGCGCTGCTTCCAGCGTGCTGTCAGCCCGTTGCAGCTCCAGGTTTAGCGGAGACGCACAGCTCACCGTGGGTTGCCTTTCGTCGGCCATGCGATGAAACGTCACCCGTATTGTGTCATCCACGGCAAAAAAGCAGGCTGCAGCGTTACACGCACCGTTGCTTGCATACTGCCTTATGCTGTACACAGCAGGCTCGCCAACGCTAAACTCATAAAAGAATCGGCCACCCACAACGGGTATTGTGTCCGACCGCCCGGTCCTGTCGGTAGCCCCGTCGGGCATAATCAGCAGCACACAGCTGTCGTTACCCGCCACACTGCCCTCAACGCAACAGCGAATGCCGCCATCTTGTGCGGCACACGGCATCGGTGAAAGCCCCAAAAGCAGCCCCAACCCCATTGGCACTAAACACTTATCAATCATAAAACACTAAGTTGAACACTGTTGCATAGCTTCTCCTTCAATCTCCCCACACCTCCCCGGCTGTGGAATCTACGGCCGGGATAGCTCCGTCGCGGTCAATGAGAAAATCACCAAACGCCCCCATGCCATTACAGCCAATCTTCCAATATTGCCTCCACCTGCGCGGCATCGGGGTTGACGGCCAGTATCTTGCCGTCGCGACCTACGAGGAAGCGGCCGCCCCCGGCATTGCCAATGCCGTATCTCTTCCAGATGCCGAGGCGGT
>ULSQ01035986.1_pt1 | contig 23291 bp, 20 predicted proteins | sample 1956821 | NCBI WGS metagenome assembly ULSQ01 (sample SAMEA4835712, study PRJEB28245) | human gut metagenome | biome: gut microbiome; material: fecal sample | place: Denmark | collected 2008 | reverse complement strand
CGATTCATCATGGACGACGACGAACTGAAGATGTCTACCATGAGCATCGGCTATCGTATGCGCTACGAGAAGTTCAACTTCCTGCGCAAGCTGAACATCGACGTGCTGGCTCTGAACTTCACTACCAACGACCTGTTCCGTATCTCGCGTGTCAAGATGGAGCGTGGACTCGACTATCCGTTCGCACGTTCGTACACTCTGTCGTTGTCACTCATTTTCAAATAATATATATAAGGTGTACACTATGAAACTGAAATCATTATATACGGGTGCTCTTGCATTGGCAGTACTGTGTCTGACTTCGTGCTCAGACTGGTTTGACGTGAGCCCTAAGACCAATATCAAGGCGGAACAGCTTTACGAAACTCCCGAAGGTTTTGAGAGTGCTCTTGCCGGTATCTACATACTCCTGACCGACGACGACTGCTACGGTCACGACATGTCGTTTGGACTTATCGACCAGCTGGCACAACTTTACGACCGCATTCCCGACGGAACCACCGACCGCGAAGCTATCTATCAGTATACGCAGGAGTCGCAAGGCTACGGCACCAAGGCGCGCATGGCTGCCATTTGGGAAAAGTCGTACAACGTGATAGCCAATACCAACAACTTCATGAAGTGGCTCAACAAGAACGGACAGCGCGTGCTCAGAAACGAGCAGACACGCAACATGTATTATGGCGAGGCTTATGCCATGCGTGCATTCCTCCACTTCGACCTGCTGCGTGCATGGGGTCCGATGGATTATCAGGCTGGTAAGCAGAATCTGAGCATACCTTATCGTGTGGTGGCCGACAACACCAAGCAGCCACGACTTGCGGCTGAGACCATTGTGGGCAAGATTATCGACGACCTGAAGCAGGCTGAGCAGTATCTCGCTTTTGAGAAGAACACCAGCCTTTCGGGCAACGAGCGCCGCTACAGATTGAACTATTACGCCGTGAAGGCCCTCCAGGCACGTGTATATTGCTATGCCGGCGATGCCGAGAATGCAATAAGCTGCGCCAATGAGGTGATAAACCATTGCGGACTTACGCTCCAGACGTCCAATTCCAACGACCCTGCACAGTTCGACGAGGCCCTCTTTGCCATCTACAAGTATAAGATGAGCGACCGTTTCTCTTCTTACTTCGCCGAAGGTCCCGACTTTACCACTCAGTATTGGATCAGTCTGCAGAACTACAAGCGCATTTTTGAGGCTGAAGGCAACGAGCGCGACGCCGACTTCCGTGCCCGTCGTGGTGCAGGTGTGTATGTTTACGACGGCGTAAGCCGCGTTATCACACGCAAGTATCTCAAGAACGACCAGAGCATCATTCCTCTCGTACGTCTGCCGGAGATGTATTACATCCTATGCGAAATGTCGCCTCTGAGCGATGCTCCGCAATATATTAATAATGTAAGAAGCCATCGCGGCATCTCACGCTCCAACGCCTACAGCAGTTTCGCTAACGATGCGGCTCGCACCGAGGCTCTGAGCAAGGAGTATCGCAAGGAGTTCTATGCCGAGGGCCAGTACTTCTACTTCCTCAAGCATCATGGCATCAGGACTCTCGACTACTCGCACGAGGCTAATACCGACGCTATAGTCACCATGAACGAGCAGCGTTATGTGTTCCCATTGCCCGACCGTGAGAAGGAATATGGCTGGACTGATGAAGAATCAAACAACACTTCAAATGATTAATTATGAAATTACGTATCAATAAAACATACATATTGGGACTGATGGCAGTAGGTGCGCTCATGGCTTCTTGCAGTCAGGAAGACCCTACATTGTTTGGTGGTGAGTCGGACGGATACTACTTCAACTACAATTCGGCTGACGACATGACTGCTACCATCAACTTTGCCGACTCTATCGTGACCGATCCGGAGGTGGGATATGTGCCCCTTAAGATCCGATTGCTGGGCCATCTGCCCGAGCAGACTACTTCTATCAAGCTCAAGGCTGAGCCGGTTGAGGGCTATGAAATGCCGCAGGTGACTCTGCCTACAATCGAAGTCAAGGCTGGCGAGTACGACAAGACGGTTGAGGTGAAAGTGGCTCGTCCCACTCAGGAGAATACTACCTATGCCGTGAAGATAACCTTCGAGCAGGCTGACAAGAGCATGAAGGACTTCAACAGCTTCGTAATCTACACCAAGGAGGTATATGAGCGTCCCGACAATTGGACTGACAGATACTACGGCGAGTGGACTGCCGAGAAGTATAAGTTCATTGCCAAGACTCTGAAGAATGCTGCTTTCTATAGCGACGACAGCTATAAGCAGAGCAATCAGTACAATCCGCGTCTGATTTACGCTGTGCGCGATTGGCACAATGCTCATCCTACAGAGGCGATTCCTTATGATATTCCGTTCCTCGACGACACTGAGTTATGGCGCGAATACGACAAACCCTATTATTGGGGCGACCTTCAGGACAAGTATTTCGGCAATTATGACGGTTGGAGATTCGGTAAATTTGCATTGAAGTTGGGCTTAACCACTCAGAACGAGTATGAAGTGCTCGGCTCGACTGATGAAGCTGAGTTGCAGAAATCCAACAAGCACGCTGTGCTGTTGATGCTTCAGAATTACAATAATCAGTTTGAACAAGGCTATAGCTATTGGGGATTGAACTCTGCATTCAGCGTTCCGATGGTTGAAGGAGTGGACTATGATGTTGTGGCTCCTGCATTCTGGACCAACAGTCTGACCGGTCCTATGATTAAGAAGTACTACGGCGAATACTCGGAGGCTAAGTATAAGAAGATGCTTCAGATTGCCAGCAGCAGTGTCGATGGCTTCAAACCCTTCCAGTTGTTCCCCGTCAAGCTGCAGTGGGACGATGCCAGCATGACAAATACGCCGATGTGGGACACTGACGCTAACCTCAACTGGACGTACATGGGTGAGCAGGTGATATACGAATTCTACAAGATATTCAAGCAGAAAGCCCCGAGTCTCTTCCCCGACGGCGTTACTGCTCCTGCGGATGAACCCCAAGAAAAGCAATAACTTCAAAAAACAAAACAGAAGGATTATGAAAAATATAATATATGTAGCCATGAGTGCCCTGCTCCTCACATCGTGCTATGAGGACAAAGGCAACTACGACTACCGCTTCGACAGCATGAATCAGGTCGACATAAGCAATGTCAGCTATCAGCCTGAGGCTTACGAAGGCGTGTCGGGAAAGGTTATTGAGGTGCAATTGCCCCTTACCGAAGACAAAGTGCAGCGTGTGGAGGCAAAGCTCTCGCAGACTTTGTCCGACAACTACGACAATCTCGACTTCACATGGTACACTGCCTACACCGCCACCAAGCGCGACCCTATGACCGGACGTGAGGTGACGGAGACCGTGCGCGACACGCTGCGCACCAACGGCTATGTCGACCTCAACTTCCCTGCCAACACCGACCGCAACTACTCGGTGATAATGGAGGTGAAGGACCGCTCTACCGACCTCGACTATTATGCCAAACTGAACGTCAAGACTCGTCTGCTCTTCAAGAACAGTCTCTTCTTCCTGCATCAGAAGGGTGGCGAGACTTTCCTCGGCAACGTAGAGAAGATTGGTACAATGCTCGAAAGCCGTAGCAATGCTTACAAGACTGCCAAGCCAACTATCACCGACAACCCGTTTGCCGATGCCGTTAAGTTGGGCTATACGTCATGTCCTTATCCTGAGGTGAATGGTCTTATGGTGTTCCGTTCTAACGGACGTGGCAACACCTACAATGTGTTCAAGGCTTTGGATACTTACGACGTACCCCTTGTACCTGCGGTTTCATCATCGTTTGTGGCAAGCCGTGTGATTACCGTGGGCAATATAGCTACCGGCAATATTTTCAAATGTCTGCTCTCACGTGATGGACAGTTCTACATGGGCAAGTGGGCTCCGTACTATACAGTGCCTGGTGAGGATGCTGAAGAATCGTTGCAGTCTGGCGACTATCGCGTTACTGCCGCTACAGTAACTGAAAGTTATTACGTATTGTGGGATGCCAAGAACAATCGCTTTATCTATCAGTCTAACAGCGATTGGTTCCCGTTTCAGCTGAATGAATATGCACAGAATCCGCCGCATAGCGTATATCCTGTGATGGATGCCAAGGTTGACTTCAGTTCGTTAGGAACTTTATCACCGGTTGGCAAGACTGCTGTGTATGGTTTTATAGCTTCGCACAACGAGTTCTTCCCCGATGCCAAGCCGCAGTTCATCTTCAAGGATGCCGACAACAACTTCTATCTCTACGAACTTACCCCCGTTGACGCTGGAGGCAAGAGCCGTGGCGGTGATGCAGGAGCATCGGAGAGCGCATTCACCATCACTGGCAAGAAGCTCCCCGATTTCCATCCGGGCTCTAATCTGGCAAGCATCACGTACAATCCGTGGTTCTCTACCAACTATATCTTCTACGCCAAGGACGACAATGTGATACGTCACAACCTCTCTAACGGCGATGAGCAGGTGGTATATACAGCTCCTGCGGGCTATACCGTTAGCGTAATCAAGTTCCGCACGGAGGATGCTGAGAGTAACAGTACGATGGGTTCAAACCTCGGCGACCTTGGTTTGTATCTCAGCATCGGTATGAACAAGGAATCCAACGGAGCCGTTGCTGAAATCAAACTTACTCCGGCGGCTGATGTCGACGAATCGTTCAGCCTTTTCTGTGATAAGGATTCAGAGGGCAATGCTTTCGGTCGTATCCTTGATTTGCAGTTTGCACACGTTTATACATATAGTAAAGATAGCAATTAATGTTACGTAATATTTCATTGGCACTGCTCGTTTGGGCGGGCAGTGCCTTCACCGCACAGGCTCAAAGCGACGTTGTCGTGAGCGGAAAGATTGAGGGTGTCAAGCAGGGACAGCTCCTGCTTGTGGCACAAGTGGGCGAAAACCGTATGGATACACTCGGTGTAGCCGATTTCAAAGCGCCTAAGTTCCAGCTTAAGGCGAAAGTAAAGGAGCCTGTTATGGCACAGATTGTAGTGCGAGGCTATAGCGGCGGATTCAACTTCATTGCCGAACCCAACGCCAAGTACGACGCTTTTCTGTGCGACGGAGATGCCGCTTATATTAAAGGTGGAAAACTTCAGGACGAGTGGATGGCTTTCTCTAAGCGCTCGGCCGAACTTCATGCCGAGTCGAAAGCTATGCAGGCGCGTTACGACGCATTGCGTGCTGCCAACAAATTCCGCAGCGCCAGCGCCACAAACGACTCCTTGCGCACGCTAAACGACAACATCAACGCCGAAACTCAGGCTTTCCTGAAGCAGCACGACGACGTTATAGCTGCCTATACCTACAACGCCAACGCGCTGATGGCTGAACTCAACCTCGCCGACACGCGTAGATTGTACGACTCTATGGGCGAAGGTGCAAAGAATTCGCCCAGCGGCCGCATCATGCTCGAACGCATTCAGCGTATGGAGAAGGTGACTCAGGGACGCAAAGCACCCGACTTTACTCTGCCAGACCTCAATGGCAACTTGGTGACTCTAAGCAAAGTGAACGCCAAGGTGAAGATTGTCGACTTCTGGGCTTCGTGGTGTGGACCCTGCCGATTGAACAATCCGTCGCTGAAGCGTATGTATGAGCAGTATCACGACAAAGGATTGGAGATTGTAAGCGTTTCGCTCGACAATGTCAAGGAGCGTTGGCTGAAGGCTGTCAAGCAGGATGGTCTGCCCTGGATCAACGTCAGTTCGCTCAAGGGATGGCAGTGTGAGGTGGCTCGTACTTACGATGTCAAGGCGGTGCCAGCCATATATATCCTCGACGAAGAAAACCATATCATCACCACAAACATCCGTGGTGAGTCGCTCGCGAACTTCCTTCAGGAACGACTCAAGTAATGATGTATATTCTAAAAACCAAATTTAAAACATAAAATGATAACCAGAATCTTTTTATTTGCATTGGCTTGCATGGGTATTATGCCAAGTATGGCACAGACAGCACGCCGCTTCACCATCGACGGTGAGCTGACACGCGACTCGCTGCGTTATACTCCGCAGGCGATAAAGAAAGTGTATTTGAAGCATATCGTTAACGGTCAGGAAGTTATGATGGACTCGGCTGTGGTGAAGAACCGCTGCTTCCACTTCGAAGGAACGGCTCCTAAGGACGTTGAGGCTGCAATTATCACAGGCTTCGACAATGGTTCGGCACAGCTGCTTCTTGAACCCGGCAACATCAAGTTCAAGCCTTTCGACGGCAATTTCCCCGTTGGTGCCAAGGCTTACGGAACCAAGAACAACGACATCTTTGTAGGTTATGCCATGCTGCACAGCAAGAATGCCGACGATGCTAAGGTGAATATCGAGAAGCTTCGCGCCTCTTTGCCTGACAGCATCACCAATGACGACCGCAAGTATATGCCTTATCACGGAGCCATATTCAATGCCAACGGCGTGTATTACAAGGCTGATGTGATGGATTATTACCTCAAGCACATCGACAGCGAGGCAAGTCTCTTCATCCTGAAGTACGACCTCTACTATATGTTCAAGCCGAAGTATCTGCACGATGTGTTTATGGCTGCACTGCCCGAGCGCCTGCACAGCCATCCCATCTATAAGGAACTGAAGAACCAGTTGCTCTCAAGCGACATGGTGGAAGGCAGTCCGGCACCCGACTTCACTGCTCTTACAGTCAACGGAAAGTCGCTGTCGTTGTCGCAACTGAAGGGAAAGTACGTCTTCTTAGACGTCTGGGCATCGTGGTGTGCGCCATGTCGTCGTGAGATACCATTCATCAAGAAGGCACTGGCTGAGGCTAAAAACAAGGACAACTTCAAAGTGTTGAGCTACTCAATCGACAGCAAACGCAGCGATTGGACCAACTGTATTGCCAAGAATCAGATGTCTGACAAGAACTGGATACACGTGTCTACGCTGAAGGCATGGTCGTCTGACATCATACGTCTGTACAATGTGCGTGGCGTTCCTCATACAGTTCTCATCGATCCGGCTGGAAATGTAGTGAAGTTCAACCTTCGTGGCGAGGAACTTGTTAATACTGTGAAGGACATTCTGAGCAAGCCTTTCAAGCCAGCAAAGTCAAATGCTAAGACTGCAACGGCTGCTTCGGCTGTAAAGATGGCTCCTTTCAAGGCTTCGTCGGCTGCCGACCAGAAGCTATACGACGAGTATGAGGCCCTCTGCAAGCGTAAGGATCTGTCGAAGATAGCCAAGCTTGAGGCTCAGGTGCGCTTCGTTCTCGACCACAACACTTCGCCCGTGGCTCCGTATATTATGGAACGCGACTTCCTCAACATTCTCGACAAGTCGTACAATCAGAGCTTCTCTAACGCTTTGTCGCCCGTATTGAAGAACAATGCTTATGCCAAGTCATACTGCGACAAGGTTGCTGAGTTGCTGGGTGAGGAAGAAGAGTAAGAAGTAGGAATTACGAATTAGGAATTAGGAGTTGTTCTAATTCTGAATTAGGAATTACGAATTAGGAGTTGTTCTAATTCAATAAAAAAGTTGAAAGTTGAAAAATTGAGAGTTTAGAGTTATGATTACCAGTTATAATCATTTGATTATCGTCTTATGCTATAAAGCATGTCATAACTCTAAACTCTCAACTTTCAACTCTCAACTAAGTAAATTTATTTCTTGTGTCGGTTTGCACGTTGCTCGCGATATTTCGCCTTTTGACGTGCCGAACCGCTACCATGGGCTCCGGTGATGTATTTCTTCTTCTTAGCCTTGGTCTTCACCTTGCCGTCGTCGTCGTTGTTTCGGTTGGATGCACCGCCACGACCCCAGGAGATTCCGCCCCCGGCAATGATTGCGTCTATATCGTCGCCTTTGCTCATAATCGTTTGTTTGTATTAAAATTAAAATCAATGATGGAACAGGCGGACACCTGTGAATGCCATTGTGATGCCGTACTTGTCGCAAGTATCGATAACATTGTCGTCGCGTACGGAGCCACCTGCCTGTGCAATATACTCCACACCGCTCTTGTGAGCGCGTTCGATGTTGTCGCCGAACGGGAAGAATGCGTCTGAGCCGAGAGCTACGCCACGGTTCTGTGCAATCCATTCCTTCTTCTCTTCCATGGTCAATACCTCAGGCTTTTCCTTAAAGAACATCTGCCAGGTGCCGTCGCGCAGAACGTCGTCGTGGTCCTCCGAGATGTAAACATCGATGGTATTGTCGCGGTCGGCACGACGAATGCCGTCTACAAACGGAAGGTTCATCACCTTCGGGTGCTGGCGCAGCCACCAGATGTCGGCCTTGTTGCCAGCCAGACGAGTACAGTGGATGCGGCTCTGCTGTCCTGCACCGATGCCAATGGCCTGTCCGTCCTTTACATAACATACCGAGTTAGACTGTGTATACTTCAGAGTGATGAGCGAGATGATAAGGTCGCGAATAGCTTCGGGTGTGAAGTTCTTGGCCTTGGTAGGAATATTCTCGAAGAGAGCCGGGTCGTCGAGTTTCACCTCATTGCGTCCCTGCTCGAATGTCACGCCATATACCTGCTTGTGCTCGATAGGAGCCGGAGTGTAGTTGGGGTCAATCTTAATCACATTGTATGTACCCTTGCGCTTTGCCTTGAGTATTTCGAGAGCCTCGGGAGTGAAGTCGGGGGCGATAACGCCGTCGCTCACCTCACGCTTGATGAGAGTTGCTGTGGCAGCGTCGCAAGTGTCGCTCAGTGCAACGAAGTCGCCATAAGAGCTCATACGGTCGGCTCCACGGGCACGAGCATAAGCGCAGGCTATCGGCGAGAGCTCAATCTTAACGTCATCGACAAAGTAAATCTTCTTAAGGGTGTCGCTCAGCGGCAGGCCTACGGCTGCTCCGGCAGGTGAAACGTGCTTGAACGAAGCTGCGGCGGGCAGTCCTGTAGCGGCTTTCAGCTCCTTCACGAGCTGCCATGAGTTCAGAGCGTCGAGGAAGTTGATGTAACCGGGACGGCCGTTGAGTACTTCGATAGGGAGTTCGCCTTCTTCCATATATATGCGCGAAGGCTTTTGGTTCGGATTGCATCCGTACTTGAGTGCTAATTCTTTCATACAGTGAATATAAGAATGAAAAATATGGATGCAAAATTACGATTTTTCCACTAAAAAGCGGTACATTTCCATTAAAAAGCAGTACATTTGCGTCAAAATATTACATGTTAGGATGTTATGAGCATTAATTACGCACTGAAGAAACTGTTTGACACCGTCGAGCATGAGTTAGAGCGCATTCCTCAGAAGGTGCGCGCCCTCGACAAGTTGCGTCTGTACATCACCGGAAAGGAGAAGCCCTCGCGTGAAACTCTCGACCGTATTTCGCTGCTCGTAGGTTTTCAGGACTGGGATTCGTTTAAGGAAGCTCTTCACGGAAAGACCGATGGACAGGAGAATTATGAAGATTAGTACACACTGTATTGCTATGCCAAAAACTATCTTAAATAATTATTTATGAACAAATCGACATTATTGTTAGGCTTATGCCTTGCGCTTGCCCCAATGGCTGGCGCCCAGACACTGAACAAGCAGGGCGGCATCTCGTCGCAGACATTGCAGAAAATCGTTAAAGCTCAGGAATCTGCGCCTGTCAACAAGGCCCTTTTCAACGCTTTGGCAGCAAACAAGATTGACGACTTGGCAAAGAACTTCGCCAATAAGGGATTGTTCGACTCGCACTTCAGCGTAGAGACTCCCAAGCAGTCGATACACAATCAGAAGAGTTCGGGCCGCTGCTGGATGTTCTCAAGCTTCAATGTGCTGCGTGCCGACTTCGCTCGCCGCCATGCCGATTCGTTGCGTGTAGACTTCTCGCACGACTATCTCTTCTTCTACGACCAGCTTGAGAAGGCCAACCTGATGCTTCAGGGAGTGCTCGACAATGCAAAGAAGCCCATCGACGACCCACGTCTGCAGTTCTTCTTCAGAAGTCCGCTCAACGACGGAGGTACATTCTGCGGTGTAGCCGACCTCGCTCCGAAGTACGGACTCGTCCCTATGTCGGCACAGCCTGAGACATATACAGCCGAGAATACATCGAAATTGCGCTCGCTGCTTTCTTCAAAGCTGCGCGAGTATGGCCTCGAACTGTATCGTATGGCAGCTGCCGGCAAGAAGCCTCAGGCCATTGCCGAGCGCAAAACCGAGATGCTCTCGACCATCTATCGCATGCTTTCCATCGCATTGGGCGAACCTGTTAAGGAATTCACATACCAGTTCCGCGACAAGAACGGACGTGCTGTAGGCGCGCCGCGCCGCTTCACTCCCAAGTCGTTCTACGACGAAGTGGTGGGCAATCCTATCAAGGGCACATTCATTATGGTGATGAACGACCCGCGCCGTCCTTATCACAAGACATACGAAGTGGAATACGACCGCCACGTTTACGACGGAACCAACTGGAAGTATCTCAACCTTCCGATGGACGAAATTGCCAAGTTGGCAATCGCTTCGCTCAAAGACGGCAAGAAGATGTACTCGTCGTACGACGTAGGCAAGCAGTTTGACCGTGAGCGTGGCTTCTCTGACACCGAGAACTACGACTATGCGTCGCTCTTCTCTACCACATTCCCCATGAACAAGGCCGACCGCATCGCCACATTCGATTCGGGTTCTACCCACGCCATGACCCTCACCGCTGTCGATCTCGACAACGATGGCAACCCAATCAAGTGGAAGGTGGAGAACAGCTGGGGCGCAACCAACGGCCACCAGGGTTGTATCATCATGACCAACCGCTGGTTTAACGAGTACATGTTCCGTCTTGTAGTAGACAAGAAGTACGTGCCTGAGACATTGCTCAAGGAGTTTGAGCAGAAGCCGTTGATGGTTACGCCTGAGGATCCGCTTTTCAGCGACGACATGTAAGATTCTGTACCTTATTAATATATATAAGAGGCTATGGCAAATGTGCCGTAGCCTCTTTTCTTTTTATGTGCGTATCGGGTGCAAACATATCCCGATATAGCACAAAAAGATGACGAGACATTAGAATCTCGTCATTACTTCAACAACAAACTTATCCTTCTCTGATGTGTGCGGTAAGCCACCGTTCTTGTAGAAATATTTCTCATAGTTGAATCGGATGTCGCTGACGAATGGCTTCTTGAGGCTCAGCGTAACGCCACCGGTGAGTCGTGAGCGTTGCGAATCGTTGACTATGAGCGTTCCGCCCTTGTCCGCCTTGCCGTTGAGATAGCGTGTCCCGTCGCTGTGGTCGCTCATGTAGTCGTAGCGCAGCAGCGGAGTGACATAGCGTACGAGACCCTTGCCCGACGGAATGTCGTAGCTTACGAACGAGTCGAAGGCATGAACCGGCTTGAAGGCATCCTTGCCGTAGTGCTTGTACAGATACTCCGCCTCTACGTGCCAACCTTTAGCGTGCCAGTAAGCGCCCGCATCGTACATCATAACATTGACGTGGTCAGGCTTTATCTTTTGTGTGCTCAGCGTCAGATTGAATCCGCCCGGCAGGAACATCTGCGCCTTGGCAGAGAAGTTGACGCTCTTGGTCCAGAAGTCTTTCTGGTTGGTAAGTCCCGAGCCGTTGAACATTCCAGTTTCCAGTATAACGGGTATTCCGGCATTGAACGAATAACCCAGTGCTGCACCCACGTCGCGCACATTGCCCACTTGTTTGGCAATGAACGAGCGGTTGGCGAAGTATTGTTGATGCGGCGAGCGGTGGGCGTCGATGGTGAACGGCACACGCATCTGTCCGATGGTGAACTGCAATCCTTGCACAGGCTTCAGTCGGGTGTAAGCATCGAGCATCTTTATCTTGCCTTCGTCGCAAAGGTCAATCTCAGCCTTATAAGATATGACAGGCGACAGGCTTCCGTCGACGCTGATACGGGCATTGCGCACCTCAAAACGTCCTTCGCCCTCGCTGGTCTGGTATTCGTATTTGGAGCGTATCGTACCATGTATATTTACAGGCGTAGCCTTTTCGGTGTCGCTCTTTTCGGTAGTTGTCGTCTGTTGTGCTGAGGCTGTAGCTGCGGCAAGGCACAGCAGAGCCGATGTAATTGCTGTTTTCATCTTATGCTATGTATTGTTTTTACGCCGGCAAAATTACAAATAGCTTGTTTTCGAGGCGTGTCGAATGTGTTACGATTGTGTTACAGGCAGAAATAAGGGCCAGAAAAAAGGGTTGAAACTTGTGTAACACTATTGTAATACTATCGTAATCTGCGCGTCATTGTTTTTATATTTATATCCACTAATTTTGCAGCACGATAACATTTATAGCAGTACGCTAACATTTATATATAATGAAAGAGAAGAAGAAGGAATTATTGGGTGCGCTTAAGAAGCGGCTTGATGGCAATGATGTAGTTGAAAATCAGGTCATAAAACTTGCATTGAAGAAACTGGACGGTGCGCGCGACGACGGATGGGGAGTGTTCTACTCTAAGAGTGGCCGCCGTCTGGTAGCTGCCAAGAAGACCATTGAGGGAGCCTATGCCGTCAAGGACGACACCCAGGAGATATGCGACAACGCCTTTTGGGGTTGTGCCTATCTGCGCAGCGTAGCCATGCCAGCCACAGTGACACGCATTGGCGACGAGGCTTTCGCCCGTTGTCTGTCGCTCGAATCGGTATGTCTGCCTTCATCTGTAGAAGAAATGGGCAAGAATCCTTTTGTAGGTCTTGACAGCAAGGTGGTCAACTGCCAGTCGGCAGCATTTGCCGTCGATGCCAAGATACTTTATAATGCCGACCGCACCCGTCTCATCTCGTGCATGACCGATGCTTCTATGATTATCGTTCCGAAGACCGTCACCACCATAGGCAGCCTTGCCTTCACGCGCCGCAGCAAGTTGAAGAAGGTGCAACTGCCCGACGGACTCGACCGCATTGGCCGTGATGCCTTCAGCGAATGCGATGCTCTCGAAGAGATCGTTATCCCTGCTTCGGTCATGACAATCGATCCTTACGCTTTCGCTGGCTGCGACCGCCTGCGCAAAGTTACCTTCCTCGGCACTCCGAAGCGTCTGGCACGCACAGCATTCAGCGATTGCGACAATCTGCTTTCGGTTATTGTGCCCGACGGTGAGCAGAAAGCGTTCCGCAAGCTGCTGCATGTCACCGAAGATAGTGACATGCTGGTGTTGGGAAAAGAATAAGCCCCACCCCCAGCCCCTCCCCCGTAGGGAGGGGAGCGATATGCTTTACAACTCACAACTTTGTAACAGATATAATAAAACTTTAATTCCCTATTTTCAATCCCCACGTTACATTTCACTCCCCTCCCTGCGGGGGAGGGGCCGGGGGTAGGGCTTTTAGTCTTATATTATAATATGAAAAAGCAAACAACCTACATAGATCGCGACGTGAGTTGGATGTACTTCAACCACCGCATTCTGCAAGAAGCCGAGAAGCAGCAGGTGCCCCTGCTCGAGCGTCTTTCGTTTCTTGGTATCTACAGCAACAATCTTGATGAGTTCTTCCGTGTGCGTGTAGCCTCGCTCAATCGCTTGGCTGACAGCGAAAGCCTGCCCGACAAGCGCCGCAAGGAGTTCAAGCGCACGCTCAAGACCATCAACCGGCTCAACGAGGAGTATTCGTCTGAATACACTAAGGTGATAAAGAGCGTGTTCACAGAACTTGAGGAGCACCACATCCGACTGCTCAAGGAGACCCAGCTCAACGACGAGCAGAAGCAATTTCTCAAGCGTCTGTACTACGACAAGCTCAACGGCTCGACCAATCCCATCTGGCTCTCAGCCATTGACGACCTCAACACGCTTGAGGACAACCGCATATATCTCGTCGTAAAGAAGACCCACACCGACTCGGAACGTAAGGTGAAGTATGCCGTCATCAAGGTTCCCGACCGCATGTACGGCCGCTTCATACGCCTGCCGCAGAGCGACGGCTACGACAACATCATGTATCTCGACGACGTCATACGCTTCTGTCTGCCGCTGATATTCATCGGCACCAAGCCGTCGGTGTACGAAGCCTACTCCTTTAAGTTCACCAAGGATGCCGAAATGGAGGTGGACAACGATGCCGACTACGGCGCTATGGAGAAGATTGCGCTCGGTGTCAACTCGCGAAAGCGTGGCGAACCAATCCGCGTGATATACGACAAGGACATGCCACGCGACATGCAGAAGCGTGTTTTCGACCGTCTTAACGTGCGCGAACTTGACACTTCGCTCGCAGGCGGACGCTATCAGAACCATCGCGACCTCATGTCGTTCCCCGACTGCGGCCACAACGAACTGAAATACGAGAAGTGGCAGCCCGTGATGAAGCCCGAATTCCTCGCCGAGGAGTCGCTCTTCGAGCAGATACGCAAGAAAGACCGCTTCATACACGTTCCCTACAACTCGTTCGACGCCTACATCCGTCTGCTGCGCGAGGCTGCCCTGCGTCCCAGCGTCAAGGAGATAAAGACCACACTCTATCGTCTTGCCAAGGACTCGAAGGTGGTGAAGGCGCTCATCTGTGCCGCACGCAACGGCAAGAAGGTCACGGCTGTGGTCGAACTGATGGCACGATTTGACGAGGAGAGCAACATCAAGTGGAGCAAGCGAATGCAGGAAGAGGGCGTCAACGTAATCTTCGGTGTCGAAGGACTCAAGATTCACAGCAAACTGCTGTACATCAAAACCACCAAGGGCGACATAGCCTGTGTGGGCACAGGCAACTTCCACGAGGGCAACGCACGCGTATATACCGACTATCTGATGATGACTGCCCGCCAGGGCATCGTGAGCGAGGTGGCCAAGGTGTTCGACTTCATCGACCGCCCGTTCTCACCGATGCGCTTCCGCGAACTGCTCGTGTCGCCAAACTCAATGAAATCGCGCATACTGCGACTCTTCGACAACGAGATAAAGAACGCACAGGAGGGTCGTCCGGCTTGGGTCAAGATAAAGATAAACCACATAACCGACCCCGACGTGGTCAACAAGATGTACGCCGCATCGCGTGCCGGAGTGCGCATCGACGCCCTTGTACGCGGCAACTGCTCGCTCGTGCCGGGCATAGAGGGTGTGAGCGACAACATACGCGTCGTCGGAATCATAGACCGTTATCTCGAACATTCACGCATACTGATATTCTGCAACAACGACAAGCCACGCTACTTCATTGGTTCAGCCGACTGGATGCCGCGCAATCTAGTCAACCGTATCGAGGTGCTCACACCAGTCTACGACGACGAAATGAAGCGCGACCTCATGCGAACCGTCGACTACGGACTGCGCGACACTACCAACGGACGCATCGTTGACGGTCGGGGCACCAATGAGATACAGCCCGTGAACGAAGGCGTAGGGCCGTTCCGCTCGCAGGAAGAATTACATAAAGCTTACAGCCCCACCCCCTGATTTATCTCTGCATGGAAAAGTTCCACCCCCAGCCCCTCCCCCGTAGGGAGGGGAGTTGTATGCTTTGGCAATCTCACAACTCTCAATTATAGATTCTTAATTCAATAACTGTTATAATAAACCATTTAATGTCCCATTTCCCAACCCTCATTACATACTACTCCCCTCCCTACGGGGGAGGGGTCGGGGGTAGGGCTTTATTTTGTATATTATGAACATAGCCGCTATAGACATAGGCTCCAACGGAGCCAGACTGCTCATAAAGAGTTTCGACGACAACGCACCCGAGTCGTCACGTATACGCAAACTGCTCTTCATCCGCATCCCCTTGCGACTGGGCAAGGACGTATTTGCGCTCGGCAAGATTTCGAAGGAGCGCCAGCGCATGATGATGCACATGATGAAGGGATTCAGCGAGTTTATGCAACTGTACAATGTGGAGCACTTCCGCGCCTGCGCCACGTCGGCCATGCGCGACGCCGAGAACGGCAAGAAGGTGATGCGACGCATCGAGAAGGCCACGGGCATCCGTCTGGAGATAATACCCGGAGCCGAGGAGGCGCAGCTGCTGTGCAACAACCTCGTGGAGAACACCGCCAGTACCGAAGGCAACTATGCCTACGTCGATGTAGGCGGAGGCTCCACCGAAATCTCCTTGCTGCACGACGGCATATTGGCAGAGAGCCACTCGTTCAACGTGGGCACGCTGCGCATGCTTGCCGGAGCCGTGACCCAGGAAGAGCGCAACGCCATGTGCCGCATGCTTGAGAAGTATGCCGAGGAGTTTCCCGACACCAAGATTATCGGTTCGGGCGGCAACATCAACCGCCTCTTCAAGCTGGCGCACGTCAAGGGCGACTCGCGCACGCTGCCCGTGGCCACGCTCAAGCAACTCTATGCCGAACTGGCACCGCTCTCCATCGAGGAGCGCATGCAGCAATACAAGCTCAAGGACGACCGTGCTGACGTGATAATGCCCGCTGCCGAGATATTCCTTCTTGTAGCACGGTCGCTCAAGTGCAACGAAATCCTCGTGCCCAACATCTCGCTTGCCGACTCCATTGTAGACGGCATATACAAGAAGAATAAAGAGTAGAGAATCCAAGTATAAATAATGGCTGTTTCAAAACGAGTCCTTTTGCCTTCCAAAAGGACTCGTTTTGCGTTGTAAAAGGACTCCTTTTGAATGGTAAAAGGACTCGTTTTGGAAGCCAAAAGGACTCCTTTTGAAAAGTGGAATGTAAAATGTTGCATGTTATCTCACCATAACACCACAACAACATTTCAACTTTATATGCCTATAATTCGTTCGTTTTGTGTAACTTTGCCACGAATTATAAACCTAATAGTGCAGTTCTTGCAATAAAAGCATTTTTATTCATCATAGTGTCATTGCTCGCATCGGTCAGTACAATGGCGCAGAATGTACAGTTTGATATCGAAGCCGACCTTCAGCGGCTTGACTCCGTCGTGGCAAACAGCGCCAACTACGACCGTCAGAAACAGCAGAACATCAACCTCATAAAGCGCTCCATGGGGGCCTATGTCACCCCGCTGGAACGCTACAACTACTACAAGCGCCTGTACGACGAGTACATGAAGTTTGACAGCGATTCTGCAAAGCATTACGCATCGTTGTGCCAGGAGGTGGCAAGCCGGGCTGATATGCCCGACCTCGAACTCATGTCAATATGTATATAGCCATTGCACGTCAATACAATAGAAATAAAAATGACGAAAATGTATTTATGCATTATCTCATTCTCTCGGCTATCAACGACATAAAATATTCCAATCGTGAGGCTTCGTCGCTGCTGTATGTCGTCAACCTGCCATACATCTGTGCCGGCACCGAGCGTGCCTTCAACTATGCCATGCTGTGCACCGAGAATGCCAAGAGCTTTAACGATCAGGGCCGCAGTTTTGACATCGTCAAGGCTCATGCCAAGATAACGCGAGCCTACCAGAAGCGCCTGGAGAATAATATTGTGCTTTGCCTCATCAGCATGGGCATCACCGACAGCGTCAGCATAGCCGAGTTTCTGCATTATTCGCCGCAGACCATTTACAATTATCGTCTGCGTGTGCGCCATAACGCATGCATACCCGAGAAGAACTTTGCCGACGCCGTCGCACAGATGTATGCCGACGAATAGCAGCGCTATTCGTTCAGAGTCCAGCGTGTGTCGGGATTGTCGGACAATACACGCATGCTGAGCTTGCCGCCTCGGCAGCTGAGCACTGCCACTGTGGCATCCGTCTTATTGTATCCGCCTCCTACATATACGGGATAGCGGCATCCGTCAACGCCCTTAGGATAGAACTTGGCGTTGTGGGTGTGTGCAGCCAGCGCCACATCGAACGGTGCACGGCTGAGCATCGGACCCCATAGTTCGGTGCAGGGACGGTATTTGTCGGTATTGCCGAATACGGGTATGTGGCTGATGAGCACGTGATTGCGTGCCGCCTTGAACTCGCGGCTTGCCAACTCCTTCTTTATAAACTCCACTTGGTCGTTGCGGAGCTGCGTGAAGTCGTTCAGTCCGCCATACACGGGCGTCGAGTCGGGCTTGTCTTCGCCTAAGTCGAGCAGCATGAACCGGGTGTTGCCACGTGTGAATGCACTGTAGGTCTTGTCGTTGTAGTAGCCTATCTGGTGGTGCATTCCAGCCGAGTAGAAGTTGCGTATCTCGTGATTTCCACGCAGGAAGATAACGGGTTTCTCAGCACCGTTTACCTCATCGGCAAGACTGTGTATCATGCTTATGGCATGCTAGCGGTTGCGCGGTTCGGACAGACAGTCGCCGTTGAATATCACAAAGTCGTAGTCGATGTCCTTGCAAAGGCTCTTCAGGTGGGCAAGAGTCTCGCCGTGCTCGTGCAGGTCGTTGAAGACGAGGCACGTGAAGTCCTCGTCCTTGAGGGCAGGAGTGCGGAATGAGTAGAACGGAGTGCGCAGTGTGTCGGCACCGAAGTGGTTGGAGTAGGCTCCCTTGTACAATATTTCCATTGCACACACGCGATAGTAGTAGCGTGTGCCGGGCTTCAGATTGTCAAGCTTGATATTGTTCTCTATGTCATAGCACACCTCTTGTCCGTCGAGTATGGTACGTGCGCGCTGTGTATGTTGCGTGTCGGTGCCGTATTCTATCCAGCAATGGCACACGCTGTTGGTCTGGAACATCACGTTCATTGAAGTAGGGGTGGCAAGTTGCAGATAAGGTTGCGTCGTAAGCAGCTTGTCGACGGGTGTTGGCAGCACAATGTCGGCAAAGATAGGGCGGTGGTCGGAGGCGAGAGTGTTCACTACTTCGGAGTGAAGCGTCACGGCAGGCTCGCCGACGTACGGCCTGTACTGTTCCCAACCTTTCTCGGCAGGTCCCGGACGGCGCACATTGCCATAGCTTTTGTACACGGCAATATAGTCGAGACACTTACGTGGATTGTCGGCAGGCCACGATTTGCCTTTGTTGTTGCATATGTAGAAGTTCTTCTCAAGTTGCTTTATGAATGGTGAATCGGGCTGGGCGTTAAGGTCACCGGCAATGATGAACGGCTTGCTGTATTTCTTTGCAACGTTCTCAATTATGCTTATCGAAGCCATAAGGTCGGCTTCGGTGAGCGAGAGGTGGGTTGCTGCAAATACGTAGTCGTCAAATTCTGCCACGAGCAGCGTACGTGCTTCCTCGCGTCCGGGCAACGCATGCTGTTCGGTTCTTATCGGACGTTTGCGCGAGAGGATGCCGATGCCGTACTTGCCGCCGTCGAAACTGATGGCAGGAGCATACGAAGCATAGTAGCGCATGTGGTCGGCTATCTCGCCAAGTGAGTAGGTGTTGCCGGTGCGACGGGTCATGCTGTCAACCTCCTGTATGGCTACTACGTCGGGATTGATGCCCTCCAGTACGTCGGCTATGCGCTTGTAGTCGAGTTTCTGGTCCATACCAACGCCATGCTGTATGTTGTAGGAAGCTACGCGCAGCTGGCGTGGCAACTTGGATGTGCAGGTCTGAGCCTGCAAAGGAATGGCTGTAGTAATTGCAGCGGGCAACAGAAGCGAGAACAATAAGCGCTTCAGTTGACAGATTGTCTTGTTTTTGGTTATCATTTTTTTTGTCTTAAGTTATGGCTTTCGAATGGCAAAGTTCGTGATAAAAAACGAAAACAGCAAGAAATACACAATGCAATGTTTTAAATTGGAAGTTATCGTAAATAAAAAAGAACAACATTGTCAGGTCTGTTGCTTATGCCTGATAATGTTGTTCTTTTGGCTTTAATTATTTTGTATGCCTTATTGTCGGCACAGACTTTCCACTTCGTCCGTACTCAAACCGGTCATTGATGCAATGACATCAATGTCCATGCCTTTTGCATACATCATTTTTGCCACCATTGCAATGCCTTCAGCACGTCCTTCTTCTCTTCCTTCAGCACGTCCTTCTTCCTTTGCCGTATCCAACGAGTTCTTAATGTCTCTATAAGCCTTAAGACTGTCTTCGTATTCGCGCAGTTCTGTAGGAGAGAAACGGGCAATAGCATCAGCGTCAAACAGTTTTGTGAATATCTTTTTGTTGCTATTTTTATCTGAGATTCTGATATATCGTTCTTCTGATTGTCTCATAACTGATTGTATTATAGACTATGGCAAAGATACAGCATTAAATCAGAATAATCAAACTTTTGCAAGAAATTATACGAGAATTAGACAAATGTTTACTTCCAGAACAAACCATCCATTATCTCGTAACGTTTCTCCATGTTCGGGTCTTCCTTTACAAATGTGTTGGCATCGATTTGCAGAACAGGAGCGATAGTCTTGCCGTTGGTAGTTGGCCATTCAACGAGACCGAGACCATTGGGGTTGCCTGTCTTCACGAAGTTGACGTAGTAGTTGCTGAATATGTCAGATATTACGTAGTCTTCAGGCTGCCAATCGTACACACGATTGGTAGGAAGTGTGCCCATGGCATACTCGATGTCGGCTGAGTGTACAGCACCGAGAGCACGCGGAACGGCAGGAGAATCGGATGTTTTCTCTTGAACTCCACCTGCAAGACCTGCCACCTTGTCCTTCAATACCATGTCGGGACGTGGATGGCAGTAGCGATAACGATATACTGGCTGACCGCCTGTGAGCTTGTGCATGTTTCCCCATTTCCATGTAGAGTAGTCGAGGAAGATGTCGCCTGCGAGATCGTTGCCCGGCTGTCCCATAACGTCAGCGTCGGTGTTGAGACCATAAAGCTTGAAGAGTTCGTCAGTAGCGTCGCCGAAAGTGGCTTTAACCGCATTCTTCAAGTTCTCCACTGTGGGAGCCTTTCCGTAGAGAACAGCCATAGCGTTCATCTCCTGGTTGTTGCCACCGATGAGCAATGGCACCTTGGTCTGCTCGCCATTGGCGAACACATCGTATGGTTGCTTTGTCCAGAAATATCCGTCGACGTTGTATGTAGGAACACTCTTCACGCCAGCCTTGCTCATAAGTTCCTCTGCCGACATTGCGCGCATCTCCTTGATGTTCTTGCATCCTATCTTCTTGGTCATCTCCACGCCCTGGGTTTCAGCCTCCTTGAGTGTGGCAACCTTCTTGGTGCCTATCACCGAACCGCTCGAACCCATAGCCTGAGCGAACAGTCCGTGGCACAAAGGCGATGCCATAAGCGAGCTTACCGACATCGAACCTGCCGACTCGCCTACAATAGTGATGCGCTCAGGGTCGCCTCCGAAGGCTGCGATATTGTCCTTAACCCATTTGATGGCAGCCACCTGGTCGAGGAAACCGTAGTTGCCCGAGCCTTTGTACGATGTCTCCTTAGAGAGCTGGGGGTGAGCAAAGAATCCGAAGATGCCCTCGCGATAGTTGGCTGTTACTGAAATAATGCCCTTGCGAGCCATAGCGTCGCCTGCATAGCGAGGCTCACTTCCGCTGCCGCACATCAGTCCGCCGCCGTTGAAGTAGATGAGTACCGGAAGGTGCTCGTTCATCTTCTTGGCAGGAGTCCAGATGTTAAGATACAGACAATCTTCGCTCATCTTCTTCGTGCCGAAGTTCATGTCGCCGAAGATATTCTCCTGCATAGGGTTGGGACCGAACTCCTTGGCTTGGCGCACGCCCTGCCATTTCTCTACAGGCTGAGGTGCTTTCCATCGCAAATCGCCCACGGGAGGTGCTGCAAAAGGTATGCCCTTGAATGTCTTTATGCCCGATTCGTTGAGGCCTTCGAGTGTGCCTTCAGCGACGTTCACCTTTGTCGGTTGTTGTGCAAACAGTACTCCAGCGAGCAATGTAAGCATGAATGTCAGAAATGATTTTCTCATACGTATAATGATTTAGAGTTTTTGATGATGTCCTTTTTTTGTTATCGGTTCAACTTTCAAATGCTGCTTATTCAGTTACAATCTACAAATTTATCCTTTTTCTGTTACAATCTACTTATACCTTATATATATTATGGCTGCCTATAGTGCAATTTTAAACTATTTAAAGATGTTGGGAGGCCGATAAACCTCCGCAGTTATGTTAGAAGTTGATGTGAGCTGCAAACTCTACAGTGAACGGACGGATATAAGATCCAGCCATGAGGTAGTTCTTGTAAGCCGATACGTCCTCGATGAGGTCGGCAGAACCGATGCTGCCCGAGCAACCCTTCTGGTTGAGGATGTTGACAACGTTGACAGAGAAGCCTACGTGCTTGTTCATGTTATAGTCGACACCGCCGAATGTTTCCCAACGTCCGTTGAAGTAGAGGCTGTTGGTCTTGTTGATGTACTGCTTGCTCTGATAGCGGAAGCTTGCCCATACGCGGAACTTGTCGAACTGATAGCTCGGGTCGAGCTCGATGATTGTCTTGCTCACGCCGGTAGTGATCTTGTCGTTGAAGTTGTACTTCTTGGATGTGCCGTCGCTGAAGTTGGGTGTGATGTCGAAGTTCTTGTACTTCGGGTTCTGCAATGTCAGCAATCCGTGGAAGGTGAATCCCTTGAACGGAGTGAGCACTACGTCAGTGGTCCAGCCCATTGTCTGCACGTCGTTGGTGATAGGTATTGTCACTACGTCAGACGAGTTGTTGGGGTTGGTGAACTGTGTGCGGCTCTTGTAATTTGACTGCTGGATGAGCGAAACCTGCGAAACGAGCTTCATCCAGGGAGTGTTCCAGAATATACCGGCACGTCCCAGGGGGATGTTAACGGCGTCGAGGATTGGCATGTACGGTCCCGCGAAGTCCTGTGAGTTAGGATGCTGCATGGCGTAAACATATGCATTCTTACCGCCCATAGCGTAGTATTCGCCGCGTACACCTGCCGAGAGCCACCAGCAGTCGGTCACCTGCCAGTCGTCAGAGAGGTAGATTGCCGTCTTCGTCTCGTGTCCGTCGTAGTACTCGCCACCCGTGTTGGCTGCAAACTCCTGGCTTCCGTTGTGGTTGAGCCAAGCCGGATTGGCCTCGATAGTGTGGGCATATACACCCGTGTTGGTCTGAATGCCTTGGCGGTTCCACCAGAAATTCATGCCCAAACGCCATGAGTGAGCGTGGTTTTTGCTCTTGCCCGTGAGTTCGGCTGTGGTCATCCAGTCGCGCTCGTAGCCTATGTCGCGCAGCATATAGCGTGAGTTGTAGTTGCCCTCGAAGGCGTATTCCGCAGCAAATTAGCAATAACATAGGAGGCCATGGCGTCATTATAGGAGGCTATGGCGCCCCCGCCGTAGCCTGAGCGGTTATTCCTCCTAACCCCATAAAATCCCGTCGTTTTCGGATGTAAAAACAGTAGTTTCCCAAAAGGACTCCTTTTGCCCTCCAAATGTACCCCTTTTGCCTTCCAAAAGGACTCCTTTTGCCTCCCAAATGTAATCCTTTTGCACTCCAAAAGGACTCCTTTTCACAACAGACACAATTCGTCCCCTCCGCCATTCCCTCCGTCTTATATATATAATATAATGTGTAGACACTCTCAAAACACCATGAAT
>ULSQ01024672.1_pt1 | contig 23299 bp, 26 predicted proteins | sample 1956821 | NCBI WGS metagenome assembly ULSQ01 (sample SAMEA4835712, study PRJEB28245) | human gut metagenome | biome: gut microbiome; material: fecal sample | place: Denmark | collected 2008 | reverse complement strand
GCCAAAAACGGAGCCAAAAACGGAGCCAAAAACGGAGCCAAAACGAAGGCGATACTTCTTGTATAGAAGATAGACTAGACAAGAATAATATTACCCCCTATAATCCCCCTAATGGGGAGACAGTCGTACTACCGCCCTTTTCGGAGAAGGCAGAGGTAACTGACTCCTCCAACACCCTCCCCCAGTTCCGCGGCACCCCCTCCCGCGAGTTCTTGGAGTTTCAACAATGGATTTCGGAAAATGCACCGCGAGTCGCGAAAATGAAAGAGCCTTTTTCCGAGGCGCAATTCTCGGCTTTAAAAGAGGCTTATGCTCTTGACTTCATCCGTGACCTATTGCGCGCGATGCACAACTACGAACCCTTGCTGAAACGTAACCGTTCGGCCTATCTGACATTTATGAATTGGGCACGTCGGCGTAATGAAACGTCGTTGTCCCGTTCGAACACTCGGCATCCGGCTACGACCTACCATGCAAAACCGACTCAACATTATGATGAATTCTGAATATGTCTTACGAAGAAATACTCAAACAACTGCGAACTGAGGGTAATCCGGTTCCATGCGCACGCTTCCGGTTTCGGATACCCGATGCGCGGACGGAATTGAAAAACGCGCTGGTTACTGTGCTGTCGGCAATGGGAGAACGATTGGTATGGCTTCCCGAATACGACAAGGTTGCAGCGTGGTTGTCGGATAACAACGGTAAGGGACTTTTGCTGTTCGGTAATTGCGGACGCGGAAAATCCCTGATAACCCGCTACGCCATTCCCATGCTGTTGCGCAAGTTCGCTAATCGAATCGTTACGGTCGTGGACTGCGGAGCGCAGGACGTATGTATCGACGAGGTATTAAAACGCAAGTTCATCGCATTGGACGATATAGGTGTAGAGGTGGATCGCGTCGAATTCGGTACACGCCGGAATGTGGTAGTCGAGATCGTGAACAAGGTGCAGGATAACCCCGATCGGATGGTTATAGCTTCCTCAAATCTGTCGGGTGAAGGCATCAAGGAACGCTATGGTGACCGGATATATGACCGTATTAAATACCTGTGCTATCGTGTTGCGTTCAATGGAAACAGTCTGCGCAAATGAGGCACGTTGAATCTCGTATACAACAGTCGTTCGTCCGCTGGTTCCGGATGCAATATCCGTCCTATGCACTATGTCTGACGAGTGTCCCGAACGGCGGACTCCGGAGTAAGACCGAAGCCGCAATCATGAAGGCCGAAGGTATGACGGCCGGTGCTGCGGATTTGCTTCTGCTCGTTCCGAGGGGCAAATACGGATCGCTCGGTTTGGAGTTCAAGACACAGGCAAAGGGCAGTCGTCAGAGTGCCGTACAGAGAAGATGGCAGGAATCCTTTGAGGCTGCGGGGAACAAGTATGTTGTAGTTCGCACGCTCGAAGATGCTATTTCTGCCGCAAATCAATACATGAATCCGGATAAACAAATTTACCACAATGGAATCAACGAAACAGATTAAAATCGAAATCCGCAACCGTTGGACGGGCTCGGTCGTATTTGAATACACGAAAGAGGGAAACACAATCACCGAAACGGTTTTGGACGCTATTAGGCGCGGTGCTGATCTGCACAGTGCCGACCTGTGCGATGCCAACCTGCGCGGCTCCAACCTGCGCTGTGCCAACCTGTGCGATGTCGACCTGCGCGATGCCGACCTGCGCGGTGCCAACCTGTGCGGTGCCGACCTGTACGGTGCCGACCTGTGCGATGCCAACCTGCGCGATGCCGACCTGTGCAATGCCGACCTGCGCGGTGCCAACCTGTGCGATGCCGACCTGCGCGGTGCCAACCTGTACGGCGCCGACCTGCGCAGTACCGACCTGCGCGGTGCCAACCTACGCGATGCCAAGGGATGTTATCTATCATGTCCGACCGAGGGTAGTTTCATCGGTTGGAAAAAAGCCTCTGGGCATATCGTAAAGTTACGAATTCCGGAAGATGCACGGCGCAGTTCGGCAACGGGACACAAATGCCGTTGCGATAAAGCATACGTCATGGAGATTCAGAACATGGACGGCACCAGGGCAACTGAGGATACCGTTCGTTCCGACAATGACAAAAACTTCGTCTACACCGTCGGTGCCACAGTCGAAGTTCCGGATTTCGACGATAACAGGTGGAGCGAATGTGCACCGGGTATTCATTTCTTCATCGATCGCAGAGCAGCGGTGGAGTACCAATGACGCACGGTTCTCTATTAAATTGATTAAAAATGAAAGTCATCGTATCCTTTTCAGGCGGTAAAGACAGTCTTGCGGCGTTGCTTTGGACACGCGAACATATCACCAATAATTTCACGACGGTGTTCTGCGATACGGGTTGGGAACACCCACTGACTTACGAGTACATCCACCGCATTGCCGACAAGCTGCACCTCGACCTGGTAACATTGAAGTCGAAGAAATACGACGGGATGGTCGATCTTGCGCGGCAGAAAAAGCGTTGGCCCTCGGTGCGGGCGCGGTTCTGCACGGAAGAACTCAAAATCAAACCGACGATCGATTACGTGCTGGACGAGGTTCAGGACAATATGTTGATGATTCAGGGCATCAGAGGCGCGGAATCCCCGGCGCGGGCCAAGATGTCAGCGCAATGCACGTATTTCAAGTACTATTTCGAGCCTTATGGCTATGACAAAAACGGTAAGCCAAGGAAGCACAGTTACCGAGGCAAGGAGGTCCGGGCGTTTCGGGAAAAGTTTGCCGACGATCTTCTGCGGCCTGTCTTCGACTGGTCGGCGCAGCAGGTGATCGATTATATCCTCGCCGCCGGGTTGGAGCCGAACCCGCTCTACCGGATGGGATACAAGCGTGTCGGGTGCTGGCCGTGCGTGATGGCTAACCAACGGGATATTCTCAATATATCCCGCCAATCGCCGGAACGGATAGATTACATCGCACAGCTCGAACAGGAGTTGCAAAACAAGGGTCGGCGCAGTTTCTTTTTCGGCCCTGACAAAATTCCTGCCCATGCAATCGCCAGCGGTAATAAGTATCCTGACATCCGCGATGTCGTGCGTCATGTCAAGTGGCAGAACGCGACGGGCAGTTTGTTCGACGACGACACGGCCACGAGCTGCATGAGTTATTACGGATTATGCGAATGAACAGTGGCGTTGCAGATTTTCGAGACGATAAATGAATACGAGAAATTATGAAAATGGTAACATTGGGAATCAGGTGGAGTGAATTATTCGGTGAGCATAAAGGAGATATGTCCGATAAAATGCGCCGTTCGCGCTGGGAAACATGGAAACAGTTGAGCCGAGATCACGGTCGTTTTGAAAGCATTGCCTGGTGGAGTACTCCCGAGGAACTTTGCTTTAATTGTGAACATTGCGACGGTGACTGGTGTAGATTTCAGTCGCTTCCTTGCACCGTAAACCCGATAACGACATTCTCGAATAACGAAATAGGCTTGGCTTGTATGGGTGTAGGTTATCGCAATAAACAACTACAATTTGAATTCATATGAAAACGTGTCCTCAAAAACGGTTGGCCCGCTGATGCAATCATCGGGCGATTTTCAAGAGTGTGGAATTCGAAAGTTATAAAGGATGAAAAAGATTATGTTCAACGACCGCTACGGCTTGACGAAGGCGGTCATCGAGAGTCGAAAGACCATGACGAGGCGGTTAGCCGATCCCAAATCGAAATATGAGGAATTGCGACTTTGGCAACCTTGTATAGAAATGGAATTTGGCTTATATGGCTATACCGAGAATGACGGGTGGGAATATATCGAACCGTATTACTTTGTCGGCGAGGTCGTGGCTGTGGCGCAGAGTTATAGAGACGTGTGTGCCAGTGGTTTCGAACCAAACGCCGCCATATTGCGCCTCTTTGAAGATCAACGTCTGGCAAGTTGGTCAAATAAGATGTTCGTTAAGGCCGAGTTGATGCCGCATCAAATCCGCATCACCGGAATCAAGTGCGAGCGGTTGTATGATATTTCGGAGGCTGATTGCCTTAGGGAGGGAATTCGGTATTTGCCCCAAATTGGCAATTTTTACTTTGAAGATATGCGCCGAGAAGAGGGCTTCTATTTTGACGATCACCGCGAAGCCTTCGCTTCGCTGATTGACAAGGTATCCGGCCGCGGAACGTGGGGTCAAAATCCGTGGGTCGTGGTCTACGAGTTCGAATTGGTGAAATAGCGAGATTCACGCAAAATCAAGATAAAACGAGATAATCATGGAAGAGATTAACGAGAAACTGAAACGAGCGGCCACGCAATACAGTGGCAGGTATGTGGCCGGGAACAGCATGAAATATCATTCAAAGCCGGTGCCGATTGGATGCGCAAGGAGATGACTCGGTGGTGTGATCCCAAAGAGGCACTTCCGGAGGAGGGTCAGCGTGTGCTGTTAAAAGGGTATGACGGGAGATGTACTAATGTATTTCTGGGTTCTTTTTCGTGCGGTGTGTGGACTACTGACGACGATTTTGTATTCCACACGGATTCCGACTCCGTTATCGGGTTTGACGGGGTTGTGACTGGTTGGCGTCCGATTCACGAAAACGAATAGAACGATGGACATTTTGACTCCACACGACGGTGTGACGAACGATAAGATCGCCAAAGCGCAGATTGAGGCCGTCGAACGAAAGCAGAACGAATACAAACTGATCGGGCAACTGGTTCGGGTGCCAGGTCATACCCTCTATAAATTCAATACGGTTACGCGGACAGCGTCGAGAGCGGAAGTGGAGGTGTCAGCCGATTTGTGGCTGAATCCTGAGAACATGAAGGTCGAGAGCGACCGTAAATCGCGTGTCAAGGTCGAAAAGGACTGTTACTATGAGCAGGCATTGAACATGAAGAACTTTATCAAGCGCCTGCGCCGGCGGGGTATCGTCGGAATGGGCGAGGTGGTGAAACTCGAAAGGTAGAGGAAATGATAAAATACAGACGAACAGATAAAATAGGCGGGGATGAGACCGCGCCTTATGATGTAATATTCGATCGAGAATATACCGTTAGGGAATTCATCGAGTACATATTGACTCGTAATGAGTGGGGAAATATCCGGTTTATAGGCGGATCGAGTTATGGCTATCGTCAAAATCAGCTTTTATATCCGATTCCAGATAGATATATGGAAACGCGCATCGCGTCTGTTAAAGCTGCTGGCGGTTGGTCAAATATGGATTATTTGATAGAGATGGAAAAATAGAAAAAGAGGTAATACCGAAGAATCACCCCTCACCCAAGAACAAAGGTAGTAATTAATTCGGGAGTTACAATGAACCATTTTATCTCAATTCAGGCCGCAGCCGGCGAGTACGGCATTTCGACACGTTGGATATGGAAATCGATTCGAGTGGATCGGACACTCGGCACAGTCGTCCGCAACGGGCGGATCTATCTGCGCCGCATCGAGTGGGAGGCATTTGTCGAACGGCATCCCCGACTTATCGAAGAGTGGCACGATTTACATGCACACCGACAATCCCGCTATATCGGGCAGTGAAAAAGAGCGAAAAGTTGAAAGAATCGTCTCCCCGATAGGCGATCTTTGCATATATGGGCAAGCTCACGATCAAACAGGAAAAGTTTTGCAATAAGTACCTCGAATGCGGTAATGCGTCCGAGGCATATCGCTATGCTTACAGATGTTCGAACATGAGCGATAACACGGTATGGAATAATGCCTATCTGCTATTACAAAACAGCGGGGTTGCAGCGAGGATCGAATATCTGAAAACTCACCTTGCCGAGGCTGCGGGCATCTCGGCCTTGCAGATCATCCGCGAGCACCAGAAGATCGCCTTTTCGGATGCGACCCGCATTCGTAACGGCTGGATGTCGCTTAAAGAGTTCGAGTCGCTCACGGACGATGAGAAGGCATGTATAAAGTCGATCAATACCAAACAGGTCAAACGGATCGCTTCGAATGGCGATGAGATTGTCGAGGAGTTCGTGAAGATCGAGTGCTACGACAAGCAGAAGAGTCTCGACAGCATCATGAACATGTTGGGTTACGCAGCGCCGAAGAAGGTGAAACTATCCGGAAAGATAGAAAATCCTGCCGTCGCTCCCGTCGTCATTCAAATAGACGCGGAGGATGCGTTGTCGATCGAAAAAACACCGCCTGCCGATGCATCGTCTGCCTGACATCCGCACCTATCGGGGGAAAGTGTATCGTTACCTCATGTATCGGTACATGCAGTACAGGGAACAGGATGCGGTGTTGAAGATTTTTAATGAAGGGTCGAGCCGTTCGGGGAAGACCTACGATGCCTTCGATTTTCTGTACGACATCTGTACGCTCGCACTATCCCCGCTCAATATCTTCGTATATCGAAATACGTTGCAGGCCTGCAAGGAGATCACCCTTGCCGATTTCCGCAAGAAACTGACCCTGCGCGGCGTCTACGATCCCGATGCGATGCGCAGCGAGAATCAACATCCCGACTACTATATCAACAACTCCGTGATCCATTTCCGCGGATTGGGCAGAATGGATAGCCGTGAAGGATACGATTGCGACATCATCTACATCAACGAGATGCTGGACGACATCTCGAAGCAGCAGTACAAAAATATCACGATGCGCTGCACGACGATGGTCATCGGCGACTGGAATCCCAAATATACCGAACATTGGGCCTTTGAACTGGAAGGGCAGCCGCACACCTATTTTACGCACACGACATACAAAGACAATCCGTTCTGCCCGCCTGGGGTTATACGAGAGATCGAATCCTATGAACCTACACCGGCGAACATTGCTGCGGGCACGGCCGACGAGTGGCGATGGAAAGTCTATGGATTGGGAATCCGTGCGGCGAAAGAGGGCCTTGTCTATCCGAATATCGACTGGATCGATGAATTTCCGTCCGACCTGGAAAGGGTCGTGTTCGGCCTCGACTTCGGATTTACGAACGATCCTACGACACTCGTCCGTCTGGGGCTTCGGGGGCTTGATCTATACATGAAGGAAGAGTTTTATGCCCCCTGCTCCGATTCGGCCTTGCTCTATGATGCGATAGAGGGGACAGTCGGGCGGATGCCCATATTCGCCGACTCGGCGGACAAATACGCTAAAAATCCCGACTCGATGGTCGACGGCCTGCTGCTGCGCGGGCTCAGCGTGGTGAAGGCGAAGAAATATGCCGGTTCCGTAACGGACGGAATTCACATGGTCAAATCGTTCCGCCTCCATATCGTCCGAAGCCGTAATTTCCAAACCGAGGCCAATTCCTATGTGTGGGATTCGGTGAACGGCATTACGATCAACCAGCCGATCGACAAATTCAATCACTTGTGGGATGCGGCCCGATACGCTGTAATGGAGTATCTCTATTGGGTCTGCAACCGCCGAAAATGAAAAAACAGCGAAAAGTTCGGAGAACCCTCTTTTATCGCCCTTACATTTGCTTCAAAGGCTATGTGCAATGAGATTCAGCTTGAAGTGGCGAAGTAAAAGTCAGGACTTGACGACGAAATCGGAGTGCGGAACTCCGACAGCGGAGGAACAGCGGTTCGTCTCTGTGCGCGATTTTCTCTCGGCAATGGGATTGGGCAGCGGTAGTACGATCAACTGCGACACCGTTGCCGGACAGACTATCTCTTACGCACGGTGCAGCGCGTTGTTTTCGGTCGTGACCAAGAAATCCGCGGCAATTCGCAACGCCCGCTGGTGGGCTGTCGATCCGTCGGATGACGCTCGCCAGGTCGCAGGTCGCACGGAGGAACTGAACAGGTGGAAGCATCCGAATTACTTTCAAACGATCGAGGATTTCACGGCGATGATCGAAGCCTTCAAGGATATTTACGGAAAAGCCTATATTCTTCGCTGGGAGCCGGTCGGTGTGCCCACGGCCTACGAACTCTACGTGATTCCGAATCCGCTTGTTCAGGAGGTGACGACCTCCGAATTCACCGGTTTCCGGCCCGATCCGCAGATCGATTATTATATGGTTTCGATCAACGATTATCAAATTCGTGTCGATCGGGATCAAATGTTCGTCGTGCGGGATTCGGTCTATAATCCGAATATCTTCGGAGCATCGCAGTCGCGTCTGTCAGCCTTGCAGAACGCCGTCAATCCTTTCGTGTCGTCATTCGAGGCGCAGAACGAACTCATCATCAACAGAGGGGCATTGGGTATCATCTCGTTGAATAGCGAGGATTTCCGGACATCCGTGTTGCCGGAGAACAAGGAGGATCGGGAGCAGGCACAAGCGGCCCTGCGGCGATACGGCGTGATGAAGGGCCAATATAAGTACATCGTGACCGGATTGAAGGCTGCTTTCGTGCAGATTTCGGCCAACATGAAGGACATGAATCTCACGGAGGTGCAGCGCAATGCCAAGAAGGAGATCGCCGATGCCTATCAAGTGCCGTATGTACTGATCGACACCGAAGGTACGACCTATGCGAATCTTACGGCGGCCGAGGTCAAATTGTACAACGATGCGATCAAACCGGATGCAGAGCAAATATCGGAGGTATTGAACGCGGCGCACGGGTTCGACGGATTCCGCATCGTTCCCTATTTCGATCACCTGTCGATCTTCCAGGAAGCGAAGCGGCTGTATGCCGACTCGCTGACGGCGGCCGTGACGGCTGCCAGCAACGCGATCGCCTCCGGTCTCATTACCGAGCAACAGGGGAAAAACATCATTGCAAACATTCTGGAATAATGAACAAACTACTGTATAAAAAAGTCATGAGCCGCGGCGGGGCTTTCAAGCAAGCGCCGATATTGAAGGCCGATGTCGTGGACGAGGAGAAACACATCATCCTCGTGAAGTTCTGTTCGTTCGGAACGGTCGATTCGGACGGCGACATGCTGATGAAGGGCTGCATCAGCAAGAGTATTCAGGAGCGCGGGCCGGCGTCTGCGACGAACCGGAAGATACAATTCCTGTGGCAGCACGAGACGAAGAACCCGATCGGCCGCATCCTGTCGATCGAGGAGAAGGACGACGGCGGATACGCCACGGTGCAGCTCTCGGATTTCGATGCCGTGCCGGACGCTCGCCGCGCATGGGTGCAGATGCACGAAGGGGTGCTCAACCAGTTCTCGATAGGCTATCGGTATGTATGGGACAAATGCGATTACGATCCCGACCTCGACTGCCTGATCGTGAAGGAGATTATTCTGCACGAGATTTCGGTCGTCACCTTCGGCGCCAACGAGCACACGGAGTATATCGGCGACATGAAAGCCTTGGACGACATGGAACGATATGTCAAGGCATTACGGGAGACCGCGCCCGATGAATACGAAAAAGTACACAACAGAATACTGTCGATGTTCAAAGCCGAGCCGGCCCCCGCGCCACTCACTTCACGCAGTTCGGTATTCGAAAAATTAGGTCAAATCAAAAACTGAAAAACATGGCATTCAAATTCAAGAAATTCGAACTGCCCGACAGCGGAGAGTTCTCGGATGTGGATCGCAAGGGCATGGAATTGCTCGGCAAGCACATCAACGACCAGCTCGAAAGGCTGGCCGAGGGGATCAAATCGGAGGAAGAGATCGTCGAGTCGGTAAAATCGTCGCTCGGGAAACTGGGCGTGTCGGCCGAGAAGATCGAGGAGATCGAGAAGGCTCTCAAGGAGCAGGGGAGCGAGATTCGCCGTTCGATGAGCGGCAGCGCCGGCAAGGGCCGCACGATCCGCGAGCAGATCAAGGCGTTCCTTTCGAGCGACGAGGCGAAACGCGCTTTCGCGGAGAAACGCAATACGGCGCTCGAACTGGAGATCAAAGCGGCGGCTACGACGATCACCGTGGCGGCCAATACCGGGGCGGTTGCAGCGCTCAACACCGAAGTAGACCGCACGATTCATTACGCGCCGAGCGAAGACACGCGCGTCGTAGAACGGTTGTTCAAGGGCTCGACCAACTCGCCCAATATCACGTGGGTGGATCGCAAGCCCGGCAACGGCGCTCCTGCATTCATCGCCGAGGGGGCCTTGAAGCCCGCTATGGACTGGTCGTATGTCCCTGAGACGTCGACGGCGAAGAAAGTGGCCGTATCGGCCAAAATCTCCTACGAGATGCGCGACGATTTCGACTATATGCAGTCGGAGATCGACAACATGCTGCGCACGTCGCTCGTTCAGGAACGCACGAAACAGCTGCTCACCGGTGACGGCACGGGCGTGAATCTCAAAGGCATCTTTACGGCTGCTGCCACCTATACGGCCACCGCGCTCGACGGGACGGTCGAAATGGCGAACAAGGCCGATGCGATCCGCGCAGCGATCCTCCAGATGCGGAACCTGAACTTCTATCCCGATGTGGTGATGCTCAATCCTTCGGATCGGGCCTCCATCGACCTGACGAAGGATTCGACGGGTCACTACATCTCGGACGAGCTGTTCCGGCTCATCCGCGGGGTGGAGATCGTGGAATCGACCTACGTCAAGGCCGGCAATTTCCTCGTTGCCGATACGAGCAAATGGAACGTTCGCCCGTACAAAGGCATTCGCGTCGAATTCGGGTGGGTCGACGACGACTTCCAGAAGAATCTCTTCACGGTCATCTGCGAGGAGCGTCTGCACTCGTACTTCGCATCGGTCGATCAGGGGGCGTTCGTCAAAGGCGAGTTTGCGACCATTATCGCCGCCTTGCAGAAACCGGCAGCCTAGTCTTTGAAGGTGGCAGCCTAAGTCAAACATGTTAAACGAAAAAGAATATGGCAACGAAAGAAGAAAAGACCAATGTGGACTTCAACGATCGCGTGACGGTCTACGGAACCGGCGGCCCCGGCAATACGCTGGAGAAGGGCAAAGCCTATAAGGTGCATCCCGTACATGCCAAGACGCTCATCAAGTTGGGCCGCGCCACCGAGAAACGGTGAAGTAATTTCAGGACGCAGGGGTTTGATCGCCCCTGCGCCCGCTAAATACATTTCCCATGATTATCGACAACACCTATTTCGAGAAGGATCCGATCTACATCTCCGGCATCGCCAATCGGAAGGACGACAAGCCGACGGCGCTCGCTCAGACACTCATCGATTCGGCGAACTCCTACATCGCCATTTACGAGCCGATATTTCTCCGCAATCTGCTGGGTGAGGCACTGGCGGCGACGGCGGAGGAGAATCCGCAGATCGTTGCGCTGCTCAGAAACGAGGCGACCAAGACCTCGCCCATTGCGAACTATGTCTATTTCTACTGGATGCGCACGCATACTACGGTCGGCACACCGGCCGGCGAGAAGGTGCAGCGTGGGGAATATTCGGACGAAGCGAGTCCGCGCATCCGCGCCGTAGAGGTTTGGAACGATATGGTGCGCCAATGCTGCGCTCTGCGGCCGAAGCTCGTCGAACTGGGGGCCGTGCCGGACTATTGTTCGGCAATTTTCGAACCCGCAAACTTATTCGGATTATGATCGTCAAATCGACCGATACCGTTCGGGACATCATCATCGGCAGGGCGGCATTGTTCAACCTCGAAAGCCGTAGGTTTGCAGAAGAGATCAAGAGACGGGCGGAACCGGAATGCTGTGTACTGCATCGGCGGTGGCTGCCGGACAGGCGTATTGCGGCCCGCGATCCGAAACACATGACGATGCGCGATCTGGCGGTGCTGAACGCGACGAACCGCTCCACCGATTACTTCGTCAACGTGTTGTCGCAAATGCTCGGCATCCCGAAAGAGAAGGTCGCGGATTTGCGGTTCATCCGTGCGTACCGCTACTTTCTGCACTGCATGGACACGCTCGCGGCCATCTCGAAGAGATTCGCCGATCTGAAAATCGAACCGACCGACGAGGAGCGGCAGGCGCAGATCGACCGCCCCGACCGAGGCATCGCCGCCGTGGTGCGCAAGTACGTGCAGATCATGAACGGCGCCGTATCGCCCGCGTCGGTCTACGGCATGGAGTGGAGCGTCGTCTACGAAGCCTTCGAGTCGACGACGAACGACGTGATCGAGCAGCGCAATCTCAGCAGGATACAAACCTCTAAAATCAAAAGAAGATGACCGACAACAAGGAATACGAGTACATGGTCGTCGGGCAGACGCCGCCGGCCCGCCGTATCGTGGGAGTGAAGATAAACTCGCTGAACGACCATATCGACAAGGCCGCCGGGGCGTGCGGCTTCGGTTCGTATATCTATGCCCGCCTTAAAGAGACGAACTACATCCTGGGAACGATCACGGAGTATCCGGTCGTCGTGCGGCAATTCTTCGAGATGATCACGCCGACGGATCTCGATGGCGTCTACAAGCGCGCCTCGAAGTTCCTCTTCTGCGGCGACCTCGGCGAAGCGGAACCCGATACCGCGACGCAGGTCATGCCGATCGTCGAGGAGATGATCGACCGCTCGGCGGAGTTTTTCGAGGCATTGCGGGATCGGGGAGTCGAGGTGCAGGTCACGAAGATCACCCCGTTCGCCGCCCGATTCGATCAGCTGGTCTGCGGAGTCGAATGCGAGGCGACGATGACCTATTCGACCTGCAACAATGGATAGGATCGACAAGATACTGCGCTATTTCGATCCGCAGCGATTCATCGAGGTGTGCGAAGCGCGGTTCGATACGCTGCGCACGCAGGTCGTGGCGAATCTGCAAACGAAGACGGGCAGCAGCGGAAAGCGGGTCAACAGCCTCGGCGTGCCGGAGTGGGCCACGGGCGCGACGGCGGCATCGCTCCAAACGCAGGTCGAACAGAACGACGACGGTTTCGAAGCGGCGTTCGTCGGCCGGCAGGGGATCGCCGGCGTCGATGAGGGGTATTCTGCGGGCGATGTGCAGGCGCAATACGCCTCCTTCGATGCCTTTCTCCTTGCGATCGAACGATGGGCGCAGGCCAAAGAGGGGCTCTACGGCATCGAGGAGATCGACGCCTACGCCGTGGCGGCGAACGTATGGAGCAAGGGCACGGTGCTCTACCGCGAGGGCGGCGGTACGGAGATTCTGTTCGACCTGTTGCAGCCGGCCGTGGACGACATCGACCGGCAACTCTCCGAGCAGCTCGGCCGCAGCGTGTTTACGATGTTGAATGAAACAATCAGTGATTATGCCTAAATATAGATTAACACCCGCCATTTCGCTGGCGAGAAACTACAATACGGTCGGAGTCAGCGAAGCGCCGACATACAATGCGGCCGTTGTCAAAGTCGGCGGCTATACGTTGGTGCGTTCGATCATCAACGGTTCGGCCGTATTCCCGATGGACGATCTGTTCGAAATCATCGCACAGGACGGGAATGCGCAAACGACGATCAGCCTCGAAGTAGACGGGCAGGCGATTGCCTCGTCGCCGCTCTATCTGCTCAAAGGGGCGTCGGCGCGCGCGATGACGAACAATGCGCAGGCCGATACCCCGATCAGCTGGCCCCAGCCGTCGAAGATCGTGGTCTTTCCGGCGTTCGATTACAGCGAGCAGATCCTCGTCAACTCCTATACGGGCGCCATGCAGGACTTCGCGTTCACCGATGCCGACAGCGGCCGGCGGGAGGTCTATTCGCGTGTCGATCCCGTGTTCTCCCTTCCGATGACCTTCTTCCGCGAATTCGGAGGCGGCGAGCGGCAGTTGATCGTCTCGACGGGCGGCACGACCGGCGCCGTGAAGAGCGCGCGTATGACGGTCGTGGTGAATCCTTGCGACAGCGGATCGTTCGTGCGCTGGCGCGATGCAACGGGATTGATGCGTTACTTTCTCTGGCATCCGACCGAGCGCGTCGACGACGTATCCGAAGACGAGACCTTCGAAACGCTCTCCGAGAAACTGACACCCGAACGCCACCGCACGATCACGGCGACCACGACCCATACGCTCCATAGCGGACTGGTCGACCGTGAACTGTTCGACCTGTGCGCATCGATTCTCTCCGGACGGGAGGTGCAGCTGTACGACGCCCGGCGGAAGGTGTGGATCGACGCCTATGTCGAAGACGGCGACATCTCGCGGACGAATGCCTGCATGCAGGACTGCGTGGTAGAACTTTCGATAAAGCACTTGACGCTATGACGAAGGAACTCTACATAAACGGTCAGTTGTGCGATCTGGAAGATACTCCGTCGCTGATCTTCCAGTCGCCGGTCTTCAACGATCTCGACGTGATCCAGAGCAACCGCAGCGCGGAGATCAATCTGCCGCTGACGCCCCGCAACCGCAAGGCCTTCGGTCTGATCGACCGCATCGACATCTTGGACGATTCGGCGGTATACGGGAAGCATTCGGCAGCGTACTACCTCGGCGGCTTTCCGGTCTTCACGCGGGGGTATGCGATGGTTACGGACGTAACCGACACGATCAACATCACACTCGTGTGGGGCAACATCGACAACTTCCAGCCGTTGTTCGACGCTTCGCTGCGCGATCTGCGCGAGCAGATCATCGAGGTGGCAGGAGCGGATTATGTCGAGTGGAACGAAGATACAAGCTATTTACTTAGGAATAGCCCGGTTTCTCCGTATACCGGTTTTATCGCAGTTGATTTCGGCGCATCGCTTATCGAATATGCAAAAGACTCTTCCGGTAACTGGTACATACCCGGAGAAAGCCGCCAATACTGGAAATATACGCATCCGTCTATCTACGTGGAAGCCGTATTAAACGCAATAGAACGGTACCACGGAATTATAATAGAAGGCAAAACTGCACTAAGTCGAATAGACGGTCATGATTTGTTAATTCCGCTCGTGTCGAAAAACTCAGGGCCGGATAGCTGGTACTCGGATCGGTTCGAGGCAAGTTCCGCCTATTTTACGAATAGCGATAATGGATATTATCCGCTGTTTTATCAAAAGGATAATACGGTATGGGATAAGAGAGGGATTGTTGTCGAAGAGGTAATAAATAAGGGCTTGCCTTCGGAGGTGAAAGAATATAAAGAGTTCTATATTGCCAATACAAAAGTAGTAGACGTGTCGATACTTAGTTATGACGGGGAGCCTATTGTTTTTAACGGACATCGACAGGATGCGACGAAACCGGTCGAATTGCGTCTTGCCGGCCGCAAAACAGATGGCACAGAGCAGGTGTTGCTGTCAGTTTATGATTCGGGAAGCGGAATAGGTAACAGAGTTGTTTTCGCCTTGTCGGATATATTCAACAAGGAAGAAGTCGACGTCGAGGAATACAATGTGATCTGGTGGAGTTTGGAAAATTTCGTTACGAACGGTGGCGATCAAACTCTCGTTTCGGCCCGGTTCATCATTACGCCCCATTTCGACGATATATCGTTTCCCTCTCCGTTTCCGATTGCCGAGAACCTGCCGGATATGACGCACGCGGAGTTCCTGTCGGCATTGATGACAATGGCCGGACTTTTCGCCTATCCGGACAGTTCGGATAGCAATACGATCCGCATGATGTCGCCCGATCAGTTCTATAATTCGACGGACACGATCGACTACGACTACCGCACCGTTGGTTCGGAAGACGACCGGACGCCGAACACGCAAACCGACAGACGAATCGTCGACAGTCATCTCGACGCAACGATTCAGGATTGGAGCCGCAAAGTGATTCTGAACGATCGGGGCGAAATCTGGCGGCCGGAGGGGACGGAGTTCACGATGGGGGATTATGCCCAGACCAACACGCTCGACTACGACAACGACGAGGACGCCGAGATGTTGAACACGCAGGGTATCATCTCCATCGACAACGAGAACATCGAGCTGGAGAACGAATTGGTATCATTGAATTTCTCGGCTTCGGCCAATCGTTTCATCAACAATACCGACAGCATCCACGACAAGACGACATTTGCCGTAGTTCCATGCTACGATGTCAAAAAGGATAAAGACGGAAATACCACCGATGTAACCTATAACGAGCCTTCACCTCGGATTCTCGCCTTGAATATAACGACATCCGACGGTTTGGCGCATTTCGAATACGGATACTTCCCCCGCACGATGTATTTCGGCGGGTCGGAGGGTATCGTGGCGAAACGGTATGCAGACTACCAGCGGATCCTGAAAAAGTTCCGCATGATTACGGTCTACGTCAAACTGACCGTGGCCGACATCTGCAATCTCGACTATACGCGGCGGGTTTACCTCGATGTCTACGGATGCTATTTCGCCATCTACTCCGTCACGACCGGTGAGGACGGTATATGCGAGTGTAAATTGATTAAACTGTAAAATTATGGCTACACAAGATTCGATCGATAAGATTATTAATATTCGCTTCAATTATAAGGAACTCGTTCAGGGTTGGGTAAAAGCCAACGAAGCTATTGAAGACAATAAGAAGATTTTGGCCGACCTCAAAAAAGAGTACGAGACCGGCCAAATTTCGCTGTCCGATTATAAAAAGGCACAATTAGAATTGAAGTCTACCACAAAAGCCTTGACGGATGAACAAAGACAGTATGAAAAAGAGATTCAAAATAACATTAAGGTCGAAAAAGAGCTTGACGGGTCTTTGAATCAACTACGCGCGAATCTGAACGGCCTTATTGCGCAGTATGGAAGGTTATCGGCCGCCGAACGCGAAAGCGCCAGCGGGAAAGCGTTAGCAGATCATATCAAAGCGCAGCGCGACGCCGTTAAAGAGGCGGAGGCCGCAATCGGCGATTATCGTTCGAATGTCGGCAATTATGAGAATGCCATTCAGAACACGCTTCCTGTTGGGAACAATTTCTTGCTGCAACTTGCGCAAACGGCTCAAAATGCGGGAGGCGTTACGAATGTCATTAAGGGTGCAGCAGGTGCCATTGGGTCTCTTGTTAAACAGATGGCGGCATTCATTGCTACGCCTATCGGAGCTGCTATTGCTGCTATCTACGCCAGCTATCAGGCGCTATCGTTTTCCATTCGGGAAGTAAATGCCCGTATTCAGGAGAACGAGGAACTATTCTACAAAAATCAGCGAGCAATGTCGGCCGCAGATGCGTGGAATGCAGCCTACACTAATTCGGTCGATAGAATGGGTGAAGTGATGGTAGAGACGACATCGAAATTCAAAACGTTTTGGACGCAGTTAAAAATCCTTGCGAAAAATGTAATGCGCTCGGGGTTTATAGGTGGTTTTATTAGCTTCTTGGGGCAAGGTGTTGAAGCTAATGAATTACAAAAAACATTCGACGAGTTAGCCGCTAAACAGGAAGAACGAAACACCAAATACAGGGAAGACGTCGTAAGGATTGCAGAACTCGAAGCGGAAATAGCGGATGCGCGACTGAAATCGAACGATAAATTGAAAAACTCGGATGCGGAACGTGCAAAATATGCACAGGAAGCAATAGACAAGACGCGGGAAATGTTCAGAATCAAAAAGGACATCGCCCAGTTGGATTTCGAGATCGCGAAATTAAGTGCCGAACCGACTAAGAATTCAGTTGAGACAAACGACAAACTTGCAGAAATGGAAGCGGGGTTAAAACGGCTAAATGCTCAGGAAAATTCCGCTCTGCGGGAATTGCAAGAACGTCTGAATGAAACCAATGCAAAATCAATCCTCGACAGAGCGGGAATAAAAGAATCTGAGAAAAGTTCAAAATCGGCGAACGACGACCCGTATGCTGATGAATCCGGCGTAAAAAAAGCAGAACGAATGATGGAGGGGTATTATGCCCGCAGCAAACAGGAACTTCAAAAATGGGTTGACGAGCAACGGGAAATCATTCGTAAGACGGGTATTGACGTGATGGGTGATTTCGAAAAAATCCTGTCGCAGATGGACAAGGAGGTATCGGCCGAGTTCATATCCCAATATAATCAGAAACAGTCCGAATACCGGAATCGGATTCTGAATGCGCAGGCCACAGGCGGAGATGAGGCCGCGCAGAATGAAACCGTTGCCATTCTTCGGGAACAGTTGGCCGAATTCGATTCGTATGCCGCAGCGTACCGAGCAATGGGGGATTCGGCTATCGAAATAGACAACCGCCGGCTTGAAATGCTCATTCGCCTGCATGACGAAATGAATAAAGGCGCCCAAAAAGAGGCGCAGAGCATGCAAATGAGTTTCCAAGCCGCCAGCGATCTCGCGGGTGCGCTGGGTGGCTTGGCAGAAGAAGCTGGGGCGAGCGCGCCGGTTGTTGCAATGTTAGGTATCGCACAGGCTATCGCGTCAATGGGTGCAGCGTTAAGCAAGGCTTTTTCATCCAGTGCAACTGTTTGGGACGGTATTGCGGGTGCTGTCGCCGCCATATCGACAATTACAACCATTATATCTCAAATAAAGTCGTTGAATAGTACTGCGGCCGAGGAGGGCGCGAAATACCACTATGCCCGCGGCGGTCTTGTGACCGGCCCCGGCACGGGTACGAGCGACAGCATCCCTGCGCGGCTGTCCAACGGCGAGGCCGTGATGACGGCCCGTGCGGTCGTGGATTGGGGGCCGGTGCTCTCGATGATGAACGTGTCGAGCGGCGGCAACGCCATTCCGACGCGGCATCTTCCGGAGAAGAGTTCGGGGATGCGTCAGATGGAACAGATGTTCGAGCGCGTGATGCGCCGGCTTCCGAACCCTGTCGTGACGGTCAGGGATATAAACAACGGTCAGCGGCGGGTCAAGGTGCAGGATGAGACGGCGCGCTACGCCGGACGCAAAAGGTAAAAAACAGCGAAAAGTTCGGAGGAACCCTTCCTGCGTATCCTATATTTGCTTCAAACACGAATTAACCCTTTTATAATAAATAAAAAAAACAATGGCAGAATGTATCAATGATCTGGCAGGCGATATCCTGCAAGATTGCAACACGGTCTATGGGGTGGGCGTCGAGAAGATTGCCTATCTTATCAAAAAGTCCGATCTGGACGAATCGGCGACGACCTACACCAAACCGAAGATCACCAAGATCGCACTCAAATCCGGCAAGAGGGCCTATCGGTTCTCGATTCCCTCCAAAACGCCCTACAACGGACTGATCTACGAGGATCAGAACGCCGAAATCGGCATCGCCATCAACAAGACGCTGCCGCTGCGTATGCTGGCCGACAGCCCCGCGAACTCGCAGAACATCGAGGCGTTCAAGAACGAGGACTGGGTCGCTGTCTACGAGAACAAGGCGAAGGGTGCGGACGGCAGCCAGGCGTTCTGTGTGATCGGCTACGAACAGGGCGCATCGATGCAGAACGCGACGCTCGACAAGTATGGCGACGGCTACAACGGAGGTTGGGGCGGCGACCTGATCGAGCAGAACGCACCGACGCCGCAGATCTTCTTCGACGCCGGCGGTATCGACGCTTCTCGCGCCGCGCTGGAAGCATTGTGTACTCCGGCCGAGTAGGGGGTATGCAACCGTTGGACTGGTACATGGAGAGGTGCGCATCGGGCACCTCTCTGTGCATGGAAGAGAAGAAGCGGATCGAATCGGATTATCGGGAAGTGTTCGGGCGTCCGATGCTTTCCGATTTCAGCGGCCGGTGTCCCAACCGCTTCCGTGATGCGGCCGCGATGATCGCCTCCTATTTGCGGAAGGAGCAGAAAGGCGCAAACGGCGGTTACATGCTCAAATCCGGCGTCGTGATCCGCTATCGCGGAAAACTCTACACACACCTGAATCTGACGGCCGCAGCGGCTCGGCATCATCTCAGACAACATCCGTCCAACGTACACGATTTCCTGCGTCTGGGCGATCTACCCAAAACCGAATGACACTATGGCAAATTATAAGATCAAAGACTTACAGCAAGCTCAGACCCTGAACGGTGCGGTTGCGTTGGAGATTCAGGACGGGGATAGCATGTCCACCTTCGCCACGCTCGACCAGATCGCCGAGTTTCTGGGGAACACAACCCCTGTGGTGTTGTTGACCAAAGCCGGCCCCATAGACGACAGCTATCTGCCCGATATGTCTGCCTCTGAAATCGCGGCAGCATACGATCGGATCGTTGCGGATCCGATTCACACGGTACCTGTTGTCAGGATTCCCGATAACGGAGGACAATACCTCGTACCGTCAGGATATGGAGTGCATGCCGATACGAAGGCCGTCGTCGGATATTATGCATCGCAGACATACGTGCTTCCGTCCAGTCTTACGTTGACATCGGAAACATTTACCTTATCGAGACTGCCGTATACGGCATCATCGATGGAGTGGGCCGATCTGCTCAACAACACGGCCCTTCCCTCCGGTTATCTCGGCATCGATAGCGACAGTACGAGCGAAGAGATCAGTGCGGCCGTCGGGGGTGTAGATGCATTCAGAAAGTTATGCTCGAAGTTGCTCAGGCGAAACTGTATCGTCGTTGTGTCGACCGATCCCGCTGCGGCGAACAGGAGTGCATCTATTCCTGTGATAGTAGATGTAAAAAGGAGTGTTGGTCTGCCACTGAAAATAACACTCGAAATCGAATATATATCTTCGGGGAAATACATTGCATTGACCATTACAGAGTCAGGAGGCACCTTTTCAGCGATGCGTACCTCTGTGTCCGTATCGGATATTCCCGATGCATTCGCCGTCCTCGCCGCGTCGGATTGCAGCCTCGAAGCCCGCGTCACGGCCCTCGAACGGACGCTCACGGCTGTGCTGTCGGGCGACGCCGTGATCCCCGCATTGCAGGTCAGGGAGCTGGGCGTGTGGGGTTCGAACAACCTGATCCTGACAGGCAGCGGCGCCCCGACGAAAGCACCCGACCGTGCAGGCCAGCTCTACATCGACACCGCCTCGGGCGCCGTCTACAAATCCACGGGCAACGCGGCCGTGTCGGATTGGAAAAACCTCTAAAACCTCGATACCATGTCACAAGTAAATAAATATGCGGATCGTGCGGCGTATGCCTCCGACACGAATCGTTTGTCGACCCTTTCGGCCGTCTCGCTCATCGCCAGCGGCAACGAACTCATCTACGACGGTGTGAACGTCGTCGTGGGCAAGGATGCGGCCGCCGCGGGCGACTGCGCGGTCTACGACAAGACGGCCGGTGCGATCCGGTTCGTCAAGGGTGAGACCCTCTCGGCCGCACAGCTCCCCGAAAGCCTCACCCCGCTGGCCGTCGTCTATGCACGGCAAGGCGACAAGGTGCTGATCGTCTCGCTCGACAATTCGACTATATTCCTCTGGGCTGCTTCTTACGAGGTCGCCCTGTCGGGCTTCGATCTCCCGGCCGGCGGGACGATCGTATTGAAATTCGCCGACACATACGAAAAGACGATCACCTATACCGCCGGCGCCACGCTTTCCGACCTCGCAGCAGCTGTCAATACGGCATTGAGAACGGGCGAGGTGAATCTGTCCATTCCCGATCGCGGCGGCTGGTCGGCTGCGGCGGACGAGGCGACAGGGCGCGTCGTTCTCACGTCGAACGGCTATGCGAAATCATGGACGACGGTCGAAGCGGTGAGCGGGGCGACACTCACGACACGGACTGACGACACGAACTATCAAGTAGCCCTTACGGGACTGCTGCTCGACGAGGGTCAGACGGTCGAATACGTTCGACGCAAGAACGGCGTGAGTGGTACGCGGGCGGGAATGAATTCCGAAATGTTCCTGCAATATTACTCAGCAAACGGTACCGTCCCGACTTCGAACGTGCCGCTCGGTTCGGCGACGATCGTCAATCAGGCGTCGTTCGAAGGTTCCCAATTCTGCGCCGAGCTGCGCGCAACATATCCGGATTATGCGTCGTATCTCTTCGGCGAGCACATGGCTCAGTATCCGAGCGCTTACGGGGCGATGCTGCGTGACGGCAGGACGAACACAGCGAAGATCGGCCGCCTGCGTTTCACCGATATTTACGGTCAGAGCAAACCCTGTTATCCGGCCGCAGCGGCCGCACTCGAATACGGCGTCGCGGTCGAAGGTGCGACGACAGGGCTCGAAGCGGGTGCATGGTGGTTGCCATCAGCGGAAGAGGTCTACTTGCTCATGCGTGATCGCGTACTGACGGCCGACGATGTGGAACGCGACCCCGTGAACCGCACGCTGTCGCGCCTCGGTAAGGCGACTTTATTGGCAAACGCCTCTTCTTACTGGACGAGCTGCGAAGGTGCTCTCGGCTCTGCATTCATCAGCTATCGTTCCGAAGGCGTTTTGTTTCCCTACGTCAGATGTATAACGCAGCATGTGCGGCCCGTTTCCGCCTTGTAAAACGAAAATCATTATGAACATGGAAGAACTGCAAAAGAGAATCGACGCTTTGCAATCGCGGCAGCTGGCGCTGCGTGCGATCATGGCCTCCTCGGACGAGCGGGCTGCCAAATGTAGTAAGACGGGCGCATCGTTCCGAGAGACCTATCCCCGAGACTTCGCACGATACCAGGAGGCGAACGCCGAGTACAACCGAAACGAGATGACCCTCGCCGAGCTCGAAGCCGAGCGGATGGCGCAGCGCGAAGAGGTGGAATCACTGCATGTACACGACGCCTAACCTTTGAAATCGCTATGGAATATCTCCCCGCAATCATCAGTGCCCTCGGGACTATTATCGCTGCGTGGTTCGCCTATAACCAGTACAGCAAAAACAAGCTGACCGACCTGAAAATCGAGAAGTTCAAAAAGGACGAAGAGACGAAAAGCATCCGTCGGGCCGACAATTCGTCTATCGTGTACGGTGAGTTGTGGAGCGTCCTGCACGAGCTGGATGCCGATCGGGTCTATATCGTACAGCCGCATCCGCTCGGCAACGAGAGCCTGCTGTCCGTCTATTACGAGGTCAAGCGCAAAGGGGTGGAACCGATGAAACCGCACATGCAGGGCCTTCCGATTTCGGAGGTGCCGAAGTTCAGCAGCGATCTGGTGAAGAACCTCTTCCTCTACATCACGGACATCGACGAGCAGGTGAACGACAAATATGCGAAGTCCATCTTTTCGAGTTACGGATGTCGGGCGGCCATCATCAAACGGCTCAACGACAACCGCCACGACTGGATAGGCAGCATCTTCTGCGAGTTCACCCGCCCGCTGTCCGTATCGGAGGAGAATGCGCGGGAGATCATGCACACGGCGGCCATGAACATCCAATACCTGCTGCCCGAGTATCGATAACGTATAAATCGCTTCAACCTTAATACTGTAAAAGCCATGAAAAAGCAAGTCGAAATCGCGCTCTGCGTGTCGGCCGCCGTCATTGCGCTGGTCGTTCTGTTCAACCTCCTGCCGAGCGGCATCCGCACTACGGCGACGCTCTGCGCAGGATTCGGGGCGGCCGCAGGAGCCGCCGCAGGCTGGCGGGCAAAGATGTGGTATGACCGAATGAAAGGATAGGTATGGCAACGTATTTCACCCTTTCCGAATTGCTGCGTTCCGATACGGCCGCAGCGCGCAGCATCGACAACGCGCCGTCGCACGACGTCATTCGCCGGCTCAATGCGCTGATGGACGAATGCCTCGATCCCGTGCGCGAACTTTGGGGCAAGCCGATCGGCGTGAACAGCGGCTACC
>ULSQ01067957.1_pt1 | contig 23539 bp, 17 predicted proteins | sample 1956821 | NCBI WGS metagenome assembly ULSQ01 (sample SAMEA4835712, study PRJEB28245) | human gut metagenome | biome: gut microbiome; material: fecal sample | place: Denmark | collected 2008 | reverse complement strand
GGGAGGACGAAGTGATTTCGTCCTCCCTTTTCCGTATCTATCGGCAGCGGTAGCCGTTTTGTGATGAATGAATGTCATCCTTCACCGTAATATTATGTGAGACAATATATTATGGTGAAAGCAGGCCCTTCTGTAGTGAACCTATGGTGAAGGCTTTTGGGATGCCCTTTCACCGTAAGTGTCTGTTTTGCAGCGTGTATGAAGGATGCGAACCCATTTCTCTTTTTTCTCCTTGTAGGGTGTGGGAAAAGCGCAAGGTGAAAAGCGTGTTTCTTTCTCATCTGGAATCCATGGGCTGAGAGTGGACTCCTGCCATCAAAGAACCAAAATCATTTGGCAGAGGAAAGAAAATCATTCGGCTGAAGATGAAAAATCGTTTGGCTGAGAACGGAAAATCATTTGGCGCAGACTTTTTTTGTCGCTTTCCGCAAAGAAGGGGGACTGTCCACCAGGCGCGGCCCCCTATTTCCCGGCGTAATGGTATCTCATGGAAAGCACATACACCCTCACCACCTCTTCGTCGACCGAATAAACGATACGGTGCTCCGAATTGATGCGGCGCGACCAGTATCCGGCCAATTCATATTTTAATGGTTCAGGTTTGCCTATGCCGGTGTATGGATGTTCGGCAATGTCTTCAAGCAATGACAAAATCTTATTAACGGCAACTTTATTTCCGCTTCGTATGAAATATTGGTACTCTTTTTTTGCCTGTGCCGAAAGTATTACTCTGTACATGCCATCCGGTTTAGAAAGTCCGACATGCTTTCCCCTTCATGTTGCGAAAAGCAATTTCCACTTTCGATTTCTTTCGCTCCTTTCCTGATGGCGTCCATCATGGCCGGAGATTTCATGATATATTCGGTCTCTTTGATGGAGTTGTATTCGTCCAAAGACATGACAACCACGCTCTCATTGCCCGGACGGTGTACCAACAGCGGCTCGCTGTCATTGATTACCCCGTCAAGGTAATGTTTCAGGTTGTTCCTCAGTTCAGAATAATTTGCAGTCCTCATAACCTTATGTTTTTTATCGTTTGCACAAAGATAAGTACTTATTCTCGTACTTGCAAGCGTCTTCCCTTATATTTTATGGATGTTTTGTCAAGCAAAAAGGCTTGCCATTGGGGTAAAGAATAGCTTGTTTGCGTTAAAAAACGGCTGATTTTGATTTTTTTTCTTTCGGATTATTCTTTTTATTGAATACTTATTGTACCTTTACGCCCATAAAAATCCTATTAAAAGCGAAACATTATATTAGTATTAACTTAATTTTCAAGGAACATGAAAAACAGTTTACTTGCAGTGATGGCACTTTGTGGTGCAACTTCGTCTACTTTGCCTTTGTGGGCAGCAGAGTGGGAAAATCCTATTCCGAATTTTGTAGAACCTAATTTGGATACAGACGGAACCGGAGGGGGCGTGTATTATATTTACCATGTGGCTACCCAGAAGTTTATAACGTGCGGCGATTATAATCATAATTGGGGGACAGAGGTAATTGTGGCTGACGAGGGAAAGCAGTTGGATTTGACCTATGATACCGATTATGAATTGAGTAACCGTCCCGAAACCGATAAGGAGTATTCCAATGCCAAGGGGTGGCGTTTCACCATGTGGGACGGGAAAAGTAATACCGGTCGCCACGAACTTTATTATAGCCCGACGGACAATGCGTTTTGCGTAGACCATAACAAACAGGGACATATGTTGTGGGAGATTCGTCCGGTGGGTGATGGAAATTACCGGATTAAGATAAGCGATAACGACCCGACTTACGGATTGAATTCCGAGCATGCGGCAGAATATGTAGGTTTGGTGGATGAGACCCGTACCGGAGTGGACGCCTTTATCAATCCGGAAACAGCCGGTAATGAAAAAGCCCAGTTGGATTGGAGGTTTGTGACTCCGGAAGCTTACGAAGTCCTCTTGGCAAAGCGTGTGCTGAAAAAGTGGTTGGAGAGTGCCGATGAGGCCGGATATACGGAGTATGGCGAATATGACAAAGTGTATCAGAATGCAGCCGCTACTTTGGAGGAAGTGGAAGCGGCTTCGGCAGGATTGAAAAAGGCAGTGTTCGACTTTAAGTTCTCGGGGGCTTCGGAAGAACATCCGGCTGATGTGACCGACGTGATAGAGAATCCTGCTTTCGACAATGGGGAAAATGGATGGACTTTGCAGCGCGATGCCATCAGCGGGCAGGATAATTTTGGGGTACAGTCTTCTTCTCAAACTACTTCCGACGGAACAGAGTTCAAAGGTTTCTTTGAGCGTTGGACGGCCACCAATCCGCAAACGAGTTGGTCTATTACGCAAGAAATCAATGATATCCCGGATGGGCGTTATCGGTTGAGTGCGTATATCCTGACGAATGTGAAGGAGGAAAACGGAGGCCCGAAAGGACGCTACCTCTATGCCAAGTCGAAGGGAGGCGAGGTGAAATTGCAGGCCACCGTGCCGTCGCCCGACGGAGGAGGTTATGCTGCGCCCTATACGCTTGAGTTTTCTGTCATAGGCGGTTCCGCCACGGTGGGTTTAAAAGTGGAAAACCCTAATTCAGAGTGGACGGGCGTGGACAATTTCAAATTGGAGTATTTGGGAGAGACCGGTGCCATGACCATGCAGGATTATCTGAAAGAGCATATCGGAGATGCAGAAAAGACTTACGGGGCATACAAGGAAGCCAACAAAAAAATGAGCAAGAAAGGAGAGGACGGTTATTTGACGCTTATCCAGCATGCCAAGGAAGTGGCTGCGGACGCGAGCGTGGACATTGAGACCGTGTCGGCTTTGATTGAGACTTTGCAGAAGCAGATGGACGAAATGGCCAAAGACGTGGCTGCGTATGATAAACTGGCTCAGTTGCTTACTGAGGCTGAAACTAAATATTGGGCACCTCCCTATGAAGATGCGGAGTGGCCTACCTTGGAGGACTATATCGACAATACGCTTAAGGTGGAGCAGGGGGATTGCAGTTTCGATCCGGCTTTGATAGACAGTGTTCAACCGCGTATGGATCGCTATTACATGGAGGACTTCAGGGCTGCCGCTTTAAGAGGAGAAATCGAGGACTTCACGCCCTTGTTGGTCAATGCGAACTTCACCGACAATGCCAACGGATGGCAGGGTGGTTCCGGACAAGGCGTGGAAACGGGTGAGATGTATGATAAACAGACGTTTGATGTCTACCAGGAAATAGAGGGCTTGCCCGAGGGATCTTATGAAGTCTCCGTACAAGGATTCCAACGGCCTACGTGGCATGATGCTTGCCAGGCAGCTTGGGGTACGGAGGCCAAGGAGGCGCAGGTTACTGCGTATGCTTACGGTAACGACGGTTCCGTAAAGCTCCACCATTGTTACGATGAGGTGTTTGATGAACCGATGCAGGCGGAAGGTTGGGGCAAAGATGTACAATTGTCATTGCCGAATGACGAACTGAGGAATGGCAAGTATGCCTTGGATGCTTTGACGGGAACACATAAGGCTTTTGAAGAAGGTCATTTCGAGAACAAATTCGTTTGTTATGTGAAGGCTGACGGCAAATTGCGCGTGGGCGTGCGGATGACTGAGGATTCGGGACTTTCCGGGGATTGGACTACGTATGACAATTTCAGGTTGAAATATTTGGGTGCGGAGGATATGACCGGAGCGGTTTCAGCGTTGGAGGCCCGGATAGCCGATGCAAAAGTGCTGTTTGATGATAAGGAAACGCTTACTACCCAGGCGGCGAAAGATGCCTTGCAGAAAGCCATTACCGATGCTACTGCGGCTTTGGAGACGGAATTGACTCAGGAGTCGTATGCCGTTAATTCGGAAGCGTTGAATGCAGCTATCGAACTTGAGACCGAATCACGTGCGGCGGCAACCAAATTAGAGGCGACGGCTACCGGTCATGACAACAAGTTCAATGGCACAGAGGGTGTCGAGGGATATGATAAATATATCGGTACGGACGAATACGATGTTTTGTTGGAACTTGTGTCGGATGAAGTGTTGTTGGCCATTGACGAACGTTCGCTTGTCGATTTGGCACAGATTGAAAGTTTCATGCAGCGTATGAACGAGGCTTATTGCAAGATGGTGGCCACACAAGTGGATTTCAGTGGAGCTTCGAAAGATACCCCGGTCGATGTCACGGGCATGATTACCAATCCGAGCTTTGAGGAAATGGATGCCGACACGCAGGAGAAAGCAAGCTCTGATACAGGATGGGAATGCAATAAAGTGGATGGTAATAAGCTGAAGGCTGAGGATTTGGTTTACGAAATGTTCAATATCGGTGATGTCAAACTTTACCAGACCGTATATGCTTTGCCTAAGGGATATTATCGCCTTACTTACAATGGCTTCTATCGTGGCGGGGATGTCGTGCCTGCGGCTTTGACGCGTCGTGACAGCACGGAAGAGGTGCTGAATGCGAAGGTTTACGTTGAAACGGCTTCCGAAAAGTTGTCTGTCCCATTGGCTTCCATCTTTGATCATGTGACGCTTTACAGCTATGACAGTGGTGATATTGTTTTGGCTGACTCTTTATTCCCGGATATGCGCGATATGATGTATCATACCGTTGTAAACGGTAAGGTGGGTGCCCGCAAGGCTTTTGAGGACAATGCTTACGAGGGTGCATTCAGCTTTGAGGTGAAGGAAGATGGAGAAGGTGTAACCATCGGAGTTGAAAAGGATGCAGTCATTACCAATGATTGGACATGCTTCGATAATTTCCACCTTTATTATTTAGGTGCCGGTGAAGCCAACCGTCCCGATGACATTCCGAATGGCGTAGAAGATGCAGTTGCCGACGGTAAGGCTACGGTGGTAAGTTCTGCATGGTACACTATCAACGGTGTGCGTGTGGCCGAACCGAAGCAGCGCGGCATTTATATCCGTCAGGATAAGATGAGCGACGGCACGACCCAATCCGTGAAAGTAATGGTGCGTTGAACCACCGTTATGATATATCAATAAAAATAGGTTCATAGATTAGATTGGAGGGGAGGACGAAGTGATTTCGTTCTCCCTTCTCTATTTGCCGTGTTTGTGTTAAAAATAGAGGCTTATCTTCTTTTTTCATCCGGATTATTTTTTAGATTGAGTATTTATTGTAAATTTGCCCCTTATAAGAAATCCTATTAAAAAGCAAAATATTAGTATTAACTTAATTTCTGTAAGAAGATGAAAAACAGATTACTTGCCTTGGTGGCTTTGTGTGGCGCTACGTCGTCTACATTACCTTTATGGGCGGCCGATTGGGCTGATCCGGAACTGACGTTCGTAAAACCGGATTTGGATGGAATCAAGGGCGGACAAAGGCTTGTGTATTACGTCTATCATGTGGCCAGTGAAAAGTTCATGTCCAATGGAGCGGATTTTAATACCACTTTTATCGTTTCGAATACGGGGCAGGAAGTGACTTTGAGTTATGGACCCGATTATGAGTTGATTACCTATCCGCAAGATGCCAACGATTATTCGGCAGCCAAATCCTATCGTTTGTCTTTGATGAACGCACCGAGTAACGGTGGTTTCCATGAAGTGTTTTTGGATCCCGGTATAAAATGTTACGTGGATCACAGCAAGCAAGGACATATCTTGTGGGATATCGTGCCACAGGATAATGGTCTTTATCGTATTCGGGTGAATGTGGATGATCCTCTTTACGGTACCAACAAAACCAACAATGCTGCTTATAAAAATACGTGGATTGGAGTAAATCCTAATACAGATGGAGGGTGGAATGAAGTTATCAATCCTTTGATCCAGCCCGGAACAGCCGGTTATGAAAAAGCTGAGTTCGATTGGAAGTTCGTAGAGCCGGAAGTGTACGAAGTATATACGGCTAAAAAGAATGTGTTGAAGCCGCAATTGGAAGCTGCCGATGAGGCCGGCTATACGAATTATGCGAAGTACAAGGAGTTGTATGAGAGTGACAAGGCTACGGTGGAACAAATAGAAGATGCGGCTGAAGAACTGAAAGATGCTGTGTTGGAATTTAAATACAGTTCTGCTTCCGAAACATCTCCCGCCGATTTGACAGCTATGATTAAGAATGCTTCGTTCGAAAGTGCAGACGGATGGACTTCTTGGCGTGCTAACAACAATAATAATTTCGGCATCGTAACAAAGAATGAGGGCGAAATCGGTACGTCTGACGGCTTTGACTTCCGTACATTCTTTGAAAGATGGGTGGCAACTCCTCCCACGGGTGATTATTACATTGAACAGTCTTTAAGCGAATTGCCAGATGGAAAATACCGTTTGAAGGCTTATATCATGACGCAGCAGACGGCTGAGAACGGCGGTCCAAAAGGTCTTTTCTTGTATGCTAAGACGGTAGCGGGCGAGAGTAAGAAAGAAGCTGATACGCCTTCACCGGACGGTTCTTCTTATGCAGCGCCTTACACGGTGGACTTTTCTGTAATCGGCGGTACGGCTACTGTCGGCATGCGTTCCGAAGGCAGTAAGGACGGTTGGTCTGCCGTAGGTTATTTCACTTTGCAATATATGGGTAAAGCGGGTGCTATTACGATGCGTGATGCGTTGAACCAGAATATTACGGAGGCTGAACAACAATATGCAAACGATATAGCCGGTAAGAAGCATAGCAAGGAAGGCGACAAGAAATATGAAGAAATGATTGCTTTGGCTAAAGAAGCAGTTACCAATAATGAAGTGACTGACGATTCTTTACAATCTATAGCCAATTCTTTGTTACTTCGTATGGATAGTTTGGTTTTGGATGTGAAGGCTTATGAGAATCTGGATGCTAAGATCAATGAGTTGGATACAGAACTGGAGAATTCTATCTATACGAAGGAAGGTGTGGTGTTCGACGATTATGAAGATTATTTGGCTGAATTGGAGGAAGCACGAGATGGCGGTACATTTAACCCGAATGAACTTGATAGTATCCAGCCGCGTGCCGATCGTCTTCTGAAAGCCGGTGTTGTGGCTGCTTTGACTGACGGGCAGACGGATAATGTGACAGGGATGATGACGAATCCGAGCTTTACGAAAAGCAATGACGGATGGACATTCACGAAAAATGGTAATGGTGACTTCAAGAACGATAATACCAATGTATCTGAGGTTTGGAATGGTCGTGAATGGAATGTTACCCAAGAGTTGACAGGTCTGCCGGAAGGTTCTTATCAAGTAACGATGCAAGGTTTCTATTCTCCAAGTTCACAGAACGACAATAAATGGCAGGAAGGCTGGGGACAAGAAGGTGATGAGACCAATAAGATTTTAGCCTCTTTGTTCGGAAATGATGCTTCAACGCCCCTTCATCATGTGATGGATTTCCCGCAGGATGAAAAGTTGACAGACGATATGGACGAAATTACGTGGGATGCGAGTCTGTCTGGCAAGTATGTATGTCATGGAAAAGCATCTGCACAGGCTGTTTTTGAGGCAAATCCGGAAAATTATCTTAGTACTTTGTCTTGCTATGTGGGTGAAGACGGAATACTTCGTGTGGGGATAAAGATGTCTGGTGTGACATGGAATGCCGCATGGGCAGTCTTCGATAATTTCCAGGTTACTTATTTAGGCGCTGATGATATGTCGGGAGCCAAGTCTGCTTTGGATGTACAGATTCAGGCTGCAAAAGATATGTTGGCAGCAGAATCATTAACTACTCAGGATGCCAAGGATGGGCTGAACAAGGCTATTGAGGAGGCTGTGGCTGTGGCAGACAACCTGACTCCGGAAACTTATAAAGAGCATTTCGATGCTTTGACGGAGGCCATGGAATTTGGTCAGGATGCCATTGATGCAGCTACCGCATTGGAAACGAAAAAAGACAATCATGCGGATAAGTTAGGTTCTACGGGAGAAGGTAGTTATGAAGACTACGCCAATACGGAGGGTTTTGAAGAACTTGATGAGGTAGTATTGGAAATAGACGAAAAGATAAACAGTGACGGTATCTTTGCTTCCATGGAAGAAATCGACGGCTATAATGTCAAGCTTGACAAGGCTTACACTAAGATGATGAGTGGTAACTATGATTATGCTTCGGCCAGCAAGGAGGATAAGTTGGATGTTACAGGCTTAATTATCAATCCGAGCTTCCAAAAACGGACTTATGATGCAACTACGGCTGAATGGAAAGACGCTTCATCTGCAGATGGTTGGACGACTACTGGTGGTACAGCTACGGATGGATTGAATTATGAAATCTTTAATGATAGTTGTGAAATTCATCAGAAACTCTACAATATGCCGGCTGGTTACTACCGTTTGGTTTACAATGGCTTCTATCGCGGAGGGGATATCACTCCTGCAGCTTTGACCCGCCGCGACAGCACAGAGGAAGTGTTGAACGCAGAGGTATATTTGGAAGGAAAAGAGTCTAAGTGGAACAATAAGTTGGCTTCTATTTTTGACAATGTTCAGGAATATAAGTATACGAGTGGCGATAAAGTATTGCCGGATTCTTTGTTCACGAACGAGTATCAAGATTTGTTGTACCATTGTATTGTCAATGATGTTGCCGGTGCAAAGGCTGCTTTTGAAGATGGAAAATATGAAGGTAACTTCAGTTTCCGTGTAGAAGAGGGTGAAGAACCGGTATTGGGCGTACGCAAAATCGGTAAGATTACGAACGACTGGACTTGCTTTGACAATTTCCGCCTCTATTATTATGGAGACGGTGATGCTAACATGCCAGATGATTTCGTATCTTCAGTGGAAGAGGCTGTTGCCGACGGCAAGGCTACGGTGGTAAGTTCCGCATGGTACACTATCAACGGTGTGCGTGTGGCTGAACCGAAGCAGCGCGGCATCTACATCCGTCAGGATAAGATGAGCGACGGCACGACTCAATCCGTGAAAGTAATGGTGCGTTGAACCACCGTTATGATATATCAATAAAAATAGGTTCATAGATTAGATTGGAAGGGAGGACGAAGTGATTTCGTCTTCCCTTTTTTGTCATTCAGGCTGCGCGTTACATCGCCGACCCGCCGATAGCGCCAAGGATGGCACTGGCCACGGCAATGATTACATTAAGTAAGGTGTTCCAAACAGTTTTGTTCATAGGCATTGATGTTTTAAAAGTTAAATTACTTGGGGTCAGTCCGTCCCCATATAGAGCGACCAACCTTCTTTTATCTGGCTCATAATGGGCTTCACCCCACATTCCACCCGGCTCATAGCCGCTACCAACGGTGCCATGTGCGAAGGGTCGTACGGGTTGAGGCATTTGTCCGGCGGGAAGCCGGTCAGCACACACACTTTCCGGATGTAGTTTCCCGTGTCGTTACCGTCCTCGGGCGGTGCCCATCGGGCAATGATGTCGCGGACCGTGCGTAAACCATATTTGTGGCAATAGGTGCGCAATACGATGAAGGCCGCGCGGTATCCCCATGGCATGCTCCTGAACGTAAAGAACTCCGGGTCGGGCTGTCGTTCGGCCAGTCCTTGCCACAGGTCTGCCGTGCGTCGGATATTGAGAGGGTTGCAGTTACGCAACCCTCTTTGCTTGTTCAGCTTTTCCATTTCCTTCCGGAATTAGATGTCGCCTTCTTCCTCGCTGTCCTCCTCTTCAGGCAAGAAGTCCACCCGTTCGAGCGTGAAAGCCTTGTTGTCGAGCGACATGGCTTTTTTGAGTTTGGTGTTGGGCGTGAAGCAGACGCGGAGCTTGGTGATGTAGGCCGGGTCGTATTTTTCGGCCGTGTCGCTACCCAATCCGTTGGCCACGGTACGGAAACTGCCGATGTCGCCCAGATGGACGCGTTTACCTTCCTGCAGGGCATAGATGATTTGTTCCTGCAAGGCCGACAGTACGGCCAAACAGTCGTGCCGCGTGACGGTACAGGTGCCGCTGATGCGTGTGGCAATCTCCTCGATTCCGATTTTGGAGAGGTTGACGATGAAACCGTAATACTTGCCCGGTGCTTCCGGGTTGCGCGGGTCTTTGCGTTCGATGACTTTGTAGTTCATAATGTTTTTGTTTTTTAAAGTTTGTTTTTTGATTTTGTAACTCTCTTGTCGTCCGGATGACAATGCAAAGGTATGTCGGCCCGGCGGAAGGGGTGTGCATTATTGCACATTCGTGCACGTTTCTGCCGTTTTCTGCGCAAAAATGTGCATTTCTGCCTGTTTTATAGTGGCTTTCCTCTTTCGTTACCTACATGTTGCGGTTCGAGTCGTACGGCCATTCGCGGAAATCGTCGTCCGTCTCTTCCGGCTTGCCGAGGATGTCGATGACCATTTCGTATTGCCGGGGCGTGAAGCTCCGCTGCCTGATGCCGAAGTGTAGTGCCGTGAGGCGTGCCCACAGGTCGCGTTCGGCCCGTAATACTTTGAACAGCCTCCGTCGTGCGTTCCGTTCGGTGGAGTCGGGAAAATACAAAGTTGCCAGTCTCGTCACGTCGTACAAATTCTTTTTCATAATACATTTCTATTTGTTAGTTAATAAAATGGTTATAAAATCCGGCCTGGGAGGCCGGATGTATTTCATGTTTCCGGTTAATGTGGCACTTGCCCGTACGCAGGGCTGAATTTTAAATATTCCTTTTTATTTGCTTGTGTTGTATGAATTTCGTAATTTTGGACGATTTTTTACGGATGGGATATGGAAAATAAATTGTTCCGTTTTACGGATATATTCAAGGAAACCTTGTGGGGAGGACACCGCATACTCCCGTTCAAGGGATTGAAAGCCGATGAACGGCTGATAGGTGAGAGTTGGGAACTGTCCGGCATTCCGGGCAATGAATCGGTTGTGGTAGGCGGTGCGTACGACGGAATGACCCTTACGCAGTTGGCCGAGAAGGGCGGAAGCGCTTTGTTGGGCGAGGAGAACTTCAAACGTTTCGGTACACGTTTTCCCTTGCTTATCAAATTTATCGATGCGGCCCAGCCTCTTTCCGTGCAGGTGCATCCGGATGACGAGTTGGCACAGCGTCGCCACGGCTGTCCGGGCAAGACGGAGATGTGGTATGTGGTGGACGGAGCACCGGGAGCTTATCTGTTGGATGGGTTCAGCCGGCAGGTGACAGCGGACGAATATGCGGCGCGCGTGGCCGACCAGACTCTGCCCGAAGTGCTCCGGCGCTATGACGTGCGTCCGGGCGACGTATATTATTTGCCGGCCGGGCGGGTACATAGTATCGGTACGGGTTGTTTTATCTGCGAGATACAGCAAAGCAGCGACGTGACCTATCGGATTTATGATTTCGGACGTGTGGACAGCGAAGGGCGGCCGCGCCAGCTTCATGTGGAAGAAGCCAAGGAGGCGATAGACTACGCCGTGACGGAGCCGGAGACGCGTCGCGAAATAGAGGCCAATGTGCCGGCCGAACTGGTAAGAAGTCCGTTTTTCACGACCAGTGCTTACCGGTTGACCGAGCCGATGACGTGCGATTACGCCGATTTGGACAGTTTTGTCATTTTGATTTGTACGAAAGGAGCTTGCCGGGTGTCCTGCGGTGAAGAAGAAGTGAAGCTCACGGCCGGGCATACGCTTTTAGTGTCGGCCGAAGCGGAGAATGTGACGCTTGCGCCTGAAGGCGAGACTACGATATTGGAATCATACGTGTAATTCAAAACCATTTCTATCTTATATGAATAAAATCAGCATGAAAATTTTCACAGTGTGGGCCGTGGCCGCCATGTGGTTCGCCACATCTTGTACCTCTTATAAGACCGTACCTTATATGATCAACAGTGCGGAGGTCGACCTCGATTCGAGTGCCGTGCTTTATGAGGCGCGTGTCATGCCTAAGGACGAACTGACCATCACGGTGAATTGTCCGGAAGACGCCGAAGCGGTCATCCCTTTTAATCTGACGGCTACACCGGCTGTGGGACAGGGACGTGGGACGTTGACCTCGCAGCCTACTTTGCAGACTTTTCTGGTGACGAACGAAGGTACCATCAACTATCCGGTTCTCGGCACATTGAAAGTGGGAGGGATGACGGTGAACCAGGTGGAAGACCTGATTGCTTCCAAAATCGAGGGTACTTATCTGAAGACCCGGCCGGTGGTGACGGTGCGTTTGAGCAATTATAAGATTTCGGTGTTGGGCGAAGTGACCAGTCCGGGTACTTACACCGTGCCTTCCGAGAAGGTTTCGATCTACGGGGCTTTGGCCTTGGCTAAGGATATGACCGTTTACGGACGTCGCGACAATGTGAAACTCATCCGTGAGGACGCTACGGGAAAGAAGACGATTCACGAGTTGGACCTGAACGATGCCAATATCATCAAGTCGCCATATTTTTACTTGCAGCAGAACGACGTGCTGTACGTGACGCCCAACAAGACGAAGGCCAAGAACTCAGATATCGGTTCGAGCACGAGCTATTGGGTAAGCTCTATCAGTATCCTGGTGTCTATCGCTTCGTTGGTGACCAATATTTTGCGATAGCCTTACGTAGGGATAAAATCCGGACACCCTAAAGTCCGTTTTTTAATCGGAGCAGAATCGTAAATCAATCTGCGCCAAACGGAAAATCAATCTCAGGCGAACGATTTTCCGTTTGGCGCAGATTGATTTTTCTTTTTGAGCAGGTTGCTTACCTGTTTGTTATCAGGCATTTCCATTTCTTGTTTTTTTTTGATTTTTCGTATGTTGGTACTTGATTTTTTTATAACTTTGCAGCATTCACACTAAACACTATAACATTATTTGAATTATCATGAGAAAAGTAGCATTGATTACCGGTATTACGGGTCAGGACGGTTCCTATCTGGCCGAGTTTTTGGTTGAAAAAGGATATGAGGTGCATGGCATCATGCGCCGTTCCTCCTCTTTCAATACCGCACGTATCGAGCATTTGTATTTGGACGAATGGGTGCGCGACATGAAGAAGAGCCGTCTGGTGAATCTGCATTGGGGCGACATGACGGACAGCAGTTCGCTGATTCGGATTATCAGCGACATCCATCCCACGGAAATCTATAACCTGGCTGCACAGAGCCACGTGAAAGTGTCGTTCGACGTGCCGGAATACACGGCCGAGGCTGATGCCGTGGGCACGCTCCGCCTCTTGGAGGCCGTGCGTATCTGCGGGTTGGAGAAGACTTGCCGCATTTATCAGGCTTCCACGTCCGAACTGTTCGGCAAGGTGCAGGAAGTGCCGCAACGGGAGACCACGCCTTTCTATCCGCGTTCGCCTTACGGCGTGGCCAAGCAATACGGTTTCTGGATAACGAAAAACTATCGTGAGAGCTACGGCATGTTTGCCGTGAACGGAATCTTGTTCAATCACGAGAGCGAACGCCGTGGCGAGACTTTCGTGACGCGTAAGATTACGTTGGCGGCCGCCCGTATCGTACAGGGTTTCCAGGACAAACTGTATTTGGGTAATCTGGATGCGCGCCGCGACTGGGGGTATGCCAAAGATTATGTGGAGTGCATGTGGCTGATTTTGCAGCATGAGACGCCGGAAGATTTCGTCATCGCCACGGGCGAAATGCACACTGTGCGCGAGTTCTGTACGCTGGCGTTCCAGAACTTGGGCGTGGAACTGAAATGGGAAGGCTGCGGTGTGGACGAAAAAGGTATCGACGCGGCTACGGGCAATGTGCTCGTGGAAGTCGACCCGAAATATTTCCGTCCGTGCGAGGTGGAACAGCTCCTCGGCGACCCGACGAAGGCCAAGACCCTTTTGGGCTGGAATCCCACGAAGACGACATTCCCCGAACTAGTGCGTATCATGGTGGAGCATGACATGAAATTCGTGAAGAAACTGCACCTGAAAGCCCAGTTGGATAAAGAATAAGACGGCTATGTTGGATAAGAATGCTAAGATATATGTGGCGGGACATCACGGATTGGTGGGTTCCGCCATTTGGAATAACCTGATGCAGCGGGGGTACACGAATCTGGTAGGCCGTTCGCACCGGGAATTGGATTTGTTGGACGGCGCGGCTGTGAAGGCTTTTTTCGACGAAGAACAGCCGGACGCCGTGGTGTTGGCCGCCGCCCACGTGGGAGGCATCATGGCCAATTTGCAGTATCGTGCGGATTTCATCTACCAGAACTTGCAGATACAGCAGAACGTCATCGGCGAGAGTTTCCGCCACGGGGTGAAGAAGTTGCTCTTTTTGGGCAGCACGTGCATTTATCCGCGCGAGGCTCCGCAGCCGATGAAAGAAGAGGTGTTGCTCACGTCTCCGTTGGAATATACCAACGAGCCGTATGCCATCGCCAAGATAGCGGGGCTGAAGATGTGCGAGAGTTTCAACCTGCAATACGGTACGAACTACATCGCCGTGATGCCGACAAACCTTTACGGGCCGAACGACAATTTCCATTTGGAGAACAGTCATGTGTTGCCGGCCATGATTCGTAAGGTCCATTTGGCCAAGTGCCTGAACGAAGGGGACTGGGAGGCTGTGCGTAAGGATATCGGTCTGCGTCCCGTGAGCGTGGTGTGCGATGGCGTGAAGCGGGTGGTGGACGCCGCTTCTGCCGAAGCGGACATCCTTGATGTGCTGGCGCATTACGGCATCACGCCGGAGGCCGTGACGTTGTGGGGTACCGGCAAACCGTTACGTGAGTTCCTTTGGAGCGAAGAGATGGCGGATGCCAGCGTGCACGTGCTGTTGAACGTGGATTTCAAGGACACGTATGCGCAGGGCGAACGGGACATCCGCAACTGCCACATCAACGTGGGGACGGGCAAGGAACTGACCATCCGAGAAGTGGCTGAGAAGATTATGGCTGAAATCGGTTTCAAGGGCGAATTGCGTTGGGATGCTTCCAAGCCGGACGGCACGATGCGCAAGCTGACGGACGTGACGAAGCTCCACCGTCTCGGCTGGCACCACACGGTGGAGATAGACGAAGGGGTGCACCGTTTGTATGAATGGTATCTGAAAGGCATCTGTATCAATCATCAGGGACACTAATATATATAATAAGGTATAGGATATGAAAAAGTTGTTGTCGCTTCCGCCGAATTTGGTGGCGTGCTTCCATGAGATAGAGCGGGCCGACCGGAAAGAGTGGTTTTGTACGTCGGATCCCATCGGGCATAAATTAGGTTCGGGGGGAGGAACGGCATGGCTGTTGCAGGCCTGCAAGGCGTCCGAGACGGACGAAGGAGAAACATTTGCGGCGTGGCTGTCGCGTGAGAAACGCATCCTGCTGCATGCCGGAGGGCAGAGCCGGCGTTTGCCTGCCTACGCGCCTTCGGGGAAAATACTGACTCCGGTACCGGTGTTCCGGTGGAAGCGGGGACAACGCTTGGACCAGAACCTGCTGTCGCTGCAATTACCCCTTTACGAGCAGATTATGGAGCGTGCGCCGCAGTCGTTGCATACGTTGATAGCCAGTGGCGACGTGTATATCCGTACCGACCGGCCTTTGCAGGACATCCCCGAGGCCGATGTGGTGTGCTACGGGCTGTGGGTAGACCCGAGCCTGGCTCAAAACCATGGGGTATTCGTATCGGATCGCCGGTCGCCGGAGAGGTTGGCTTTCATGTTGCAGAAACCCAGTGTGGCCGAGTTGGGTGCACTGATGAGCAAGCACTTGTTCCTGATGGACATCGGGATTTGGTTGCTGAGCGACCGGGCGGTAGAACTGATGGTGAAGCGTTCTTATCGTGACGGCCGGTTGTCTTTTTACGACATGTACTCTGAGTTCGGCCTGGCATTGGGCGACCGTCCTACGCTGGACGATCCGGAACTGAACAGCCTGACGGTGGCCATCTTGCCTTTGGAAGGCGGGAACTTTTACCATTACGGGACGAGCCGTGAGATGATTTCTTCCACGCTGGCCGTGCAGAACATCGTGACGGACCAACGGGAAATCATGCACCGCAAGGCTAAACCCCATCCGGCCATGTTCGTGCAGAATGCCGAAGTGGAAGTGACGTTGGGGGCCGCGAACTCGGAACTTTGGACAGAGAACAGCTTCGTGGGGCACGACTGGACATTGGCATGCCGCAACATCATTACGGGGGTGCCTGAAAACCGTTGGCCGCTGAAGTTGGCCGATGGTTTGTGCATCGACGTGGTGCCGGTGGGCGAGGAGGCTTTTGCCGCCCGTCCTTACGGTTTCAACGATGCCTTCAAGGGTAGCCTGTCGGACGGGGCGGTCCTGTATCAGGGCATGCCCGTGACGGAGTGGCTAGCCGGGCGCGGCCTGAAACCGGAAGACATAGAGGAAAATCATGATTTGCAGGCGGCCCGTTTGTTTCCTTTGTGCGACAATGTGGAGGATTTGGGACGGGCGATGCGTTGGATGACCACCGAACCGGAACTGGAAGAAGGACGGAAGGTATGGCGGTCGGCCCGTAAGATGTCGGCCGATGAACTGTCGGCGTACGCCAACCTGCATCGTCTGACGCGCCAACGTGAGGCGTTCCGGACGAGGAATCTGCCTTTGTTGGCTGCCCATTATGAGCGTAGCGTGTTCTATCAGTTGAATCTGGATGAAGTGGCTCGCGGTTATGCCGCTGGGAGCTTGCCTTTGCCGGATGTGTTGTCGGAGAGTGCCGACGGACTGACGCGCATCAGCGATGCGATGTTCCGTGCCCGTGTGGCTGACTTGAAAGGTGAAGACGGACGGAAATATGAAGAACAGGCTTTCGGATTGATGCGCAAGATGCTGACCGGCACGGCCTGTGCGGTCCGGCAGTCGCCCCGTTTATCGGTTTATGCAGACCAGATCGTGTGGGGGCGCAGTCCGGTGCGTATCGACTTGGCCGGAGGATGGACGGACACGCCACCCTACAGCCTGATGGAGGGTGGGAACGTGGTGAACCTTTCCATCGAACTGAACGGGCAGCCCCCGTTGCAGGTGTACGTGAAGCCTTGCCGGGAACGTCATATCGTGATGCGTTCCATTGATTTGGGCGCGATGGAGGTGGTGCGTACGTATGACGAACTTGCGGCCTTCAATAAGGTAGGCTCTCCTTTTTCCATTCCGAAGGCAGCATTGGTGTTGGCCGGTTTCCACCCGGATTTCAGTGCGGAAGTCCATGCGTCGTTAGAGGCGCAGTTGGAGGCTTTCGGGGCGGGTATCGAGATTACATTGCTGTCTGCCATTCCGGCCGGTTCCGGACTCGGGACAAGTTCTATTCTGGCTTCTACCGTGTTGGGAGCCGTCAATGACTTCTGCGGGCTGGGATGGGACCGTTATGAAACGGGCAACCGTACGCTTGTGCTGGAACAGTTACTGACTACGGGCGGAGGTTGGCAAGACCAATACGGTGGTATCTTGCAGGGCGTGAAATTGCTTCAGACCCAACCGGGGGCTTGCCAACAGCCTTTGGTGCGCTGGTTGCCCGACTACGTGTTTACCGCACCTGAGTACCGAAAATGCCATTTGTTGTATTATACCGGCATTACACGTACGGCCAAGAACATCCTGGCGGAAATCGTGAAAGGGATGTTCCTGAACGAGACCGGCCGTTTGGAGTTGTTGGGCCGGATGAAGACACATGCCTTGGATATGTACGATGCCATACAGCGGAACAGTTTTGAGGAGACCGGCCGTTTGGTCAGGAGGTCATGGATGCAGAATTGCCGTTTGGACGCGGGGACGAATCCTGCGGCTGTCCGTGCGATTATTGAGAAAATAGACGACCTGTGCCTGGGGTATAAGTTGCCCGGTGCGGGGGGCGGCGGTTTCCTTTACATGATGGCCAAGGACGAAGAGGCGGCAGCCCGTATCCGGAAAATCTTAGTACAGGAGGCGGTGAACGACCGTGCCCGTTTTGTAGAGATGAGTTTGTCGGAAAAAGGGTTGGAAGTGAGCCGTAGCTAAGGTTTACCCTTTCTTTCTTGCCGATAGAAAAACGTACGCCCCCGGAAACTGCAAAGGTTTCCGGGGGCGTATGTCTTCGTGGACAGGACGGCGGATTACCGGTCCTTGTACATGTTTTCGTAATACTTCTGGTAGTCTCCGCTCGTCACGTTGTCCATCCATTCCTGATTGTCGAGATACCAACGGACGGTTTTCTCGATGCCTTCTTCGAATTGCAGGCTGGGTTCCCAACCCAGTTCGTCTTTCAGTTTGGTGGAGTCGATGGCGTAGCGTAAGTCATGCCCCTTGCGGTCGGTCACATAAGTAATCAGGTCGAGCGAATAGCCTTCCGGGTGGCCGAGCAACCGGTCTACCGTACGGATGACGACTTTGATGATGTCAATGTTCTTCCATTCGTTGAAGCCGCCGATGTTGTACGTCTCTGCCACCTTGCCCTTGTGGAAGATTACGTCGATGGCACGGGCGTGGTCGATGACGTAAAGCCAGTCGCGCACATTTTCCCCTTTGCCGTAGACCGGGAGGGGCTTGCGGTGGCGGATATTGTTGATGAACAGCGGAATCAACTTTTCCGGGAATTGGTAAGGACCGTAGTTGTTGGAACAGTTGGTTACGATGGTCGGCATGCCGTAGGTGTCGTGGAAAGCACGGACGAAGTGGTCGCTGCTGGCTTTGGAAGCGGAGTAGGGACTGTGCGGGTTATATTTCGTGGTTTCCAGGAAGAAAGCCTCGCCGTATGCCAAGTGATGTTCCGAAGATGAGGCCGTAGTGGTGAAGGGTGGTTCGATGCCTTCGGGATGCGTCAGTTCCAATGCCCCGTACACTTCGTCGGTCGAAATGTGGTAGAAGCGTTTGCCCTCGTAGCCTTCCGGCAGGGATTCCCAATACTCTTTGGCCGCTTGGAGCAGGCTGAGCGTTCCCATGACGTTGGTACGTGCGAAAGTGAAAGGGTCTTTGATGCTCCGGTCCACGTGGCTTTCGGCGGCCAGATGGATGATGCCGTCCACATGGTATTGCCGGATGAGTTCGCTCATCTTGTCGAAATCGCAAATGTCCGCTTTGACGAAAGTATAGTTCGGCCGGTCTTCGATGTCTTTCAGATTGGCCAAGTTTCCGGCGTAGGTCAGCTTGTCCAGGTTGATAATATGGTAGTCCGGATATTGGTTGACGAAAAGGCGTACCACGTGGCTGCCGATGAAGCCGGCTCCTCCGGTAATGATGATATTTCTTTTAAAATCCATGATGTGCTGCATTATTGATATAAGTTTTCTGAATAATCAAACAACCATTCGGTATCTTTCAGGCGAGGATGATGCTTGTCCTTTTCCGACAGGATGATTTTGTCGGAAGGAATGCGCCAGTTGATGTCGAGGTCTGGGTCGTCCCATGCCAGTGCTCCTTCGCTTTGCGGGGCATAAAAGTTGTCGCATTTATATTGGAAAATAACTTCCGGCGAGAGCACGCTGAAGCCGTGGGCAAAACCGCGGGGGATAAAGAACTGGCGATGGTTTTCTTCTGTCAGCTCTACGGCTACGTGCTGGCCGAACGTGGGCGAGCCTTTGCGGATATCCACGGCCACATCCAATACGGCACCTTTGATGACGCGTACCAGCTTGCTTTGTGCGTATGGCGGTTTTTGAAAATGAAGACCGCGCAGTACGCCGTAACTGCTCTTACTTTCATTGTCTTGTACGAAATGTACGGTGCGGACTAACCGGTCGAAATCCCGTTGTGAGAAAGATTCGAAAAAATAGCCTCTTGCATCGTTGAACAACCGAGGTTCGATAATCACTACGCTTTCGATGGCGGTTTGAATGACTTCCATAATAAATAGTAAACTTTATCGTGTGCAAAGATAGTTTTTTTTATCGAAAGGTAGCGGACTTTAGGATAAAATCGTATATTTGCAAAGATGAAAAATATTTAAATGATTACATCATGGAGACTTGTCATTGGTTTTTGGTCGGCTGGTTGGTTTTTGACTTGTTGGTGTTTATATGGGCATGGTGGGATAATTTGTATTATTCGCACGATATGAAAAATAAGTTCAAACGTCTGAAAGAGACGTTGACCGAAGAATAGGATGATATGCAGGCAGGATATAAGTTTCTCGTGAGGATGCTGTGCGGGCTGTGTCTGGTCGGAGGATTTGCAGCCTGTCAGAAAGTGGATTTACCTTCGGAAGAGGGGGAGGATACGGAACAACCCGGGCAAACGGGCGATAAGCCGGGGAATGAAGGCCATGAACCGGGAGGGGCAGACGAACCGGAAGACGAGGTTCCTCTGCCACCTGAGTATGAGGGGGCCTGGACGGTAGCCGGGATATTGTCGGAGTATGAAGGGGTAGACTTGGATACGGATTATGAGGAAATGGTCGTGGGGTATATCGTAGGGGCGTGTGACGGTACGATGAAGAATGCTCTGTTTACGATTGACGAGATACGGGCTGCCGGCGTAAATACGAATCTTCTGATAGCGGATTCGAAAGATGAAAGGGATGCTTCGCGTTGCATGCCGATAGAGCTTAAAAAGGGTACGGATGTGCGGGAAGAAGCCAATCTTGTGGATAATCCGGAGGCCTTGGGGCGTCGGATAGGTTTGTTGGGATTGGTGAAGACATATTTCAAAGTGGTCGGACTGAAAAACGTGGCTTATCATGAGTGGCTGACGAATGGCGGGGACGTGGAAGAGCCGGAGCCGGAACCTGAAGAACCGGAGGAGCCAGAAGAGCCCGAAGAACCGGAGAAACCTACTCCCGATCCAGATCCGGAACCGGGACCGATTCAAAAAGATACTATAATTATAGACTCACAGCCGGGACATATAGAAGGTGGTCGGTCGATTGGACATAAATGATAACACCATGGAAGTCAGATGTTTTTTATATAGTTGTATTCTCCTGTTGGGTATAGGAGGAGAAGTCGTTTCAGCACAAACCTTCAGGCGTATAAAGAATGTTCGTGAACTGGAGGACGGTGCGCATTATGTATTGGCCGGATATTGTGCAGCACATCCAGACTCGTTGTACGTGATGGCATCGCAGGATAAAACCGGTACGGGGAAGAAAAACCGCGCTGCACGCAAGCTTGCATTGGACAGAAACGGTAGAATCTGCATAGCAGACGGGAAGACTGCCGTTTTTGAATTATCGGTAGATGGGAAGATTTATGCGTTTCGTGATATAGCTTTGGATGCATGGTTGGCGTACTCGACTGGAAGTGTAAGCGGCTCTTCATCGGCTGGTTTGTACACATTGACGGATAAAGAACTAAAGGACGCTTCGACATCTACGAAGAAATGGTATAAGACTTTCGAAGTGGGTGATTATTTCGTATCCGGAGGTAAAACGGCTTTATTGACGAAGCAGGCAATCAATACTTCAACAAAGGCTGCGCAGTTCCATTTGGCATTGGATGGATATGGGCCGAATTTTAAATTGTATTGGCGAGTGGATTATGGTGATTCCTTATTTATCTATAAGGAGGTGCAATCACCAACATTGGAAAGAAGGGAAGACGGCGACTGGACTTTCAAAGGAGACTGGCTGGCTGATTCTTTATTTGCATTGGATTATGCTCAAGCCCGACGGATTGATTTTACCGAAATAGCCCTACCACAAGGGAAAAGTATGGTGGGCGACGGGAAGATGCCCAAAGGATATGTCTGGACCTACGTGCGTAAGGGAGAGGCCGGACGTTTGCCGGAAGGATGGCCCAACGTGGTTGAAATCGACCGGAAAGACGAGGACATACAAGGAAATGCTGTGACCCGGATGGTGGGGTGTGACAGTTGTACCTTAGGACCTAAATTTTCCTTCACGGTACCGGAAGAAACGGGAATCGTGTGGTACAGGAAGGCGGAGAATGATGGAGGGTGGCTGACTGTAGGTTTGCCGTATGCCGTGAAGAAAGTGGCCTGGGAAGATGCGGATGGAGAAACCATAGCGTCGGAACGCCTTTGTTTTGAAGAGATAACCGGTGACGGAGCCGTATTCCGGGAAATGGAAGCCGATGAGGCTTGGCAAGCCGGAATGCCGTATCTTTGGAGACCTTCGGAACCTCGTGAATCCGTAGTCTGCTTTTATGGAGAGGACACGGTCGTGCAACCTCAGGAGAGTGACGTGGAAACAACGGACGGTTTTTATGCCGTGTTCGGTCGGTATGATATTAAAGATGACGGGAAGACCGTATTTCTGTTGGATGACAGCGGTACACGTTTTGTGCGGGCGGCTGCTGGAAGCTGGGTGGCACCCGGTAGAGGGTATTTGGTGTATACCGGAACCACTTTTCACTCTGTGCGTTTGATTGAAAATGAGTTGCCTGCCGGGGCGGAGGGGATAGAGACTCGGATGGGCGGCTGCCTTTTGCCGGTTTATGGAACGGATGGCATAAAGAGGGGAGAGATTTGTCCCGGTGGACATATTCCGGAGGAATGGCCTGAAGGCATGTATATCACTCCGTTCGGGAAAATGATAAAGAAGTAGGGACTTCCGGTTATTATTTACTGAACAGTTCGAAGGTAATTTTATATCCGAAGCCTATTTGTTTGAAGTTTTCCAGAGAGAGGAACAGTCCCATGTCGAACACGAAGGTTCCGATACCGTAACCCAATTCGAAGTAAGGCCCTAAATGGTCCATGGTGAGCATGTTGAGGTATAAACGTTCGTTCTGTACATGGTTGGTGTATTTGATAAGATGGCGTAGCACAAGAAACGGGGCTTCGTAAGAGATGTGTCCTCTGACGTAGTAGGGAGATGCGTTATACCATCGGCCGTTTAAAGCTTGGAATACTCCTCCGATTTCGTCGTTCCATCCTTCGGGGAGGTTGCTTTTGCGGAAGTTGACGAAATCTACGAAATAAGTTTCTTCCTGATTGGTGAACAGTCCCATTCCGATACGGTAATACAGGTTGGAGAGGAGACCCGTACGGATGTGGTGTTGCATGTCGAATTCAATGCGTTCATAAACGCCTGTACTTTTGAATATGTTCCTGAGTCCACGCTCGTAGTCCACGATGAAAGTCGGGAAACGGGACTTCAGGTTGATTTTCTGCCGGCCGTTCATGTAATAGTATTGGCCGGGAGTCCATTCCACCCGAATGCGCGGTGCGAAACTGTTATACTGCGGCCGTATGTTGGCCTGTAAGCCTTCTGCCACGTTTTCCGGAAGTTCCACCTGTCGGAAACTTTCTTCAGGATGCTCGGCCGGTGTACGGCGATGGAACATGAATCCCAGTCCTACGGACAGGCCGTTGGTGATTTCGAGGTGGTTGCTGATTTCAAAATTCAAGTCTTTGAAAAGGTCCAGGTTCAGTTTGTCGAAGTCGATGATGCTGTCCGACGGAATCTTTTTGAGTTCATCGATAATGCGGCTGTTCCCGATGCGGTTGCCGTTTCCGACGTTGATTTTTACCGTTCCCGTATGTTCCGGCCAATATTGGTATTCGGCACCTACATTCCAATAAAATTCGTTGTGAGTGAAGTTATATCCTAAGCGTGTCCCGACGTGAAGGGATTGGCTGTTTCGGAATGTGGTGTTGAACTTCAAATCTTGCCGGTAGGCGATGCCGGTCGTTTTGCTGTAACTGAACATCAGCGGATTGATGAAGGGAGAGTTCTGCAACGTGGCATTGTTGCTTAGTTTCCAGTCACTGTCGGTCAGGAAGAAGTCGCCCACCGAGCCCCAGATGTTTTTCTTGAAAGGCTGGGTCGTTTCTTTCTGTATGTATTTCATGGAATCCATCCGTGCCTTGTACCTTTTATATATATACAGTTCGGAGTTGTCCAAAGGAGTAGGCCGCAGAGAGTCGAAA
>ULSQ01065418.1_pt1 | contig 23665 bp, 19 predicted proteins | sample 1956821 | NCBI WGS metagenome assembly ULSQ01 (sample SAMEA4835712, study PRJEB28245) | human gut metagenome | biome: gut microbiome; material: fecal sample | place: Denmark | collected 2008 | reverse complement strand
TGAGGCTGATGTTGAAACCGCCGTAGCCATACAGGTAAACAGGGTTGCGTCCGTCGCGTTTCAGCCCTTTCTTGTAGGTTAGGAACATCGGGATGCGCGTTCCGTCCTTGCTGGGATAGAACACCTGTTCGGTGACGAAACCGTCACTGTCGAAGTCAACCTTGGGCGCGCGCAAGAGTGAATACGTGTTTTGCCCGATGTCGTAACGGTAAACGGCACCGGGGACGGTGAACGACGTGAAGGTGAAGAAGCACTCCCGGTCGTCCTTGTCGCCGCTGAAGCCTACGGAGCCGAGGCCCGGCAGTTTGACTTCATGCTCCATCTTGCCGTCAAGAGAGTACACGTAGGCGTGGTTGGCCACGTCCTTGTCGTACGTGAGCAGCAGCTTTCCGCCGATTACCTGTACGCTGGAGAGCACCGACTGGCCTTCGGCCACTACCTCCGTCCAGTCTTTCTGCGCCGGTTTAGCTGCCGTTGCGGCCATTATCTGACCTTTTGGCGCGCCGTAGTTGGTGAAGATGTATGTCTTGCCGTTGATGGTCTCGATGGGGTAATACTGGTATCTCATGTCCGTTGCCATGGCCGTCAGCGGCGCGTCGGGCTTGGTAAGGTCTTTCACGTAGAGTGCGTTGCCGGCCCCGTCGCCGCTCTCGTAGACGAAGAGCAGCGTCTCGTCGTCGCTTACGCTGGCCGAGTAGAAGCGCTTGGGGTAAGCCTTGTTCTCGTAGACGAGCCTGTCCACGCTCTGCGGAGTGCCGAGCTTGTGGTAGTATATCTTGTGGTTCTCGTTCACGTTGGAGTATTCCTTGCCGGCCTCGGGCGCGTCGTATGCGCTGTAATAGAAGCCGTCTCCGTGCCATGCCGCGCCCGTGAACTTGGCCCACACGATGTGGTCGTCGAGCGTTTGGCCGCTTTCTGTGTCGATGACGTATATTTCCGTCCAGTCAGAGCCGTTGCGCGAGATGGTGTAGGCCATGCGTTTGCCGTCGTGCGAGAAGCTTGTTCCCGTAAGGGCCACGGTGCCGTCGGTCGACAGCTTGTTGGGGTCGAGCATCACGCGTGCCTCCCCGTCGAGGCTGTCCTGTACGTAGAGCACGCTCTGGTTTTGCAGTCCGTCGTTCTTGTAGAAGTAATACTTGCCGTGCTTCTTCGCCGGAGCGCCTATCTTCTCGTAGTCGGCCACGGCAGTGAGCCTCCTTAGCAGCGCGCCTCGGAAGGGGATTTTTGACAGGTATTCGCCCGTAGCCTTGTTCTGCGCGGCCACCCACGCCGCCGTCTGCGCGCTCGTGTCGTTCTCCAGCCAGCGGTAAGGGTCGGGCACGGACGTGCCGAAATACGTGTCAACCACACCGGTTTTCGCCGTCTCGGGGTAAGTCAGCTGCGGCTGCGCCGTCTGTCCGTTGGCGGCCATCACCATGCCTGCCACGGGCAGGATAAGCAGTTTCTTGTTCATAGTATTTGTCTGTTTGTATGTTTCCATTTGTCAGCCTGCAATATTACGAAATATTTTCGAGAAAGCCGTCAGCCGCCGACGGTTTTGTGCCCGTCAGCCGGTTGTTTTGCGCTTGTTTTACGGTGGTTTTGCAAAAGGCGGCCTTTTGGCTTGCGAAAGACCGTCTTTTACACGATGAAAGGTGGCCTTTTGCAGTGCGAAAGACGGCCTTTCGCAAAACCCTTTGCCCGCGCGCCCTTCGCAGTATGCCGCCGCAGCCCCTTCCGCGGCTTGTCCAATGGTGTGAAAACTCATGTTTTTTGACGTAAAAGATGAAAAAAACGGCTGAAAATTTGGCCGTTTCACAATAAGTGTGTACTTTTGCACTCGCTTATGGAACGGGATGTAGCGCAGTTGGTTAGCGCACGCGTCTGGGGGGCGTGAGGTCGCTGGTTCGAGTCCAGTCATCCCGACTAAGGCGATAAGGCATCAAGAACGGTATAACGGCCGACCTTGATGCCTTTTACTTTTATATGCCGGCACCGGCACTTGTTGCTGCCATACTATGCGCCAAAAGTAGTTTTGTAATGTTTGTGTGGCCGCTTTTCGACAAATTTGTTGCGGCTGATTTGGATAACGCCGGATTTTTCACTATATTTGTGCGCGGACATTTCGCATGTTTAAAGACGGTTGGATAAAGACATTGTGATTATATGGAAAAGAAGAAGGAGAGAAAACCACGGATGATTACGAACAGCCAGGAGGTGCTTGACTTTCTTGAGAAAATCAGGAAAAGCGGCGGCAAGAGGAGGCTGAACAAGCTGGGGGAGTGGCGGAAAGCACATCCCGAGCCTCTGTTTACATGGGATGAAAAGGACTTGAAGTACATCATGAAATGAGAGTTTACCTCGACACGAATATTCTTGCATTCATGGTGGGGCAAGACCAAAGATGCTCGATAAGTAATGATGTTGATGAACTGATTGACAGTTACGATACGCTGCTCCTTTCAAGTTCGGTGTGTTTTGCCGAGCTTGTACATCTTATACAGATAGGGAAAGTGTGTATTCCTGGGCAGAAGGATGTACGCAAGGCTTCCGTTCTTGCTTTGAAACGGCTTGAGGAAATGGGTGTAAGCATGGTGCCGACCACCATGGAGCACATAAAGACGCTGATGGAGTTGCCGCTTTATGACGACCACCGCGACCCGAACGACAGGCTTATAATAGCGCAGGCGATGTCAGACCGTGTCACGTTGATAAGTTCTGATAGGAAATTCATGCGTTATGGCCGTTACGGGTTTGACTTTATTTTCAATGAAAGGTGAATGGCTGTGGTCTGCCAGGCATGTTTGTATATATACGTTAATGGGGCTATGCCAATTGGCATAGCCCCATTAACGTATTTTTATGTTGTCTGAATACGTATTATTCAGTTGCTTTCTTTATCCACGCGGCGATGTCCTGCATCACTTCTGGCGATATGGTTTCCTCTATTTGTCCGTATTCTGTGGGCAGGCCGGTTGTGCAGTGCTGGAAGAGATGGTTCAGTCCGGGGTATTCTTTCACGAGGTTGAGGCTGTCCGGGGGCAGCAGGCGGCGGATGGCCGCAATGTTTTCGGAGGCCAAAACTTGCACGTCCTTCGAGCCGTTGACGGCCATTGCGGGGCATTTCACGGCGCGGATGTCGGCTGACGGGTCGTAGCCGACGAAGTATCTAAGCCACGGCGTGCTGATTTCCAGTGACTTTGCGAGGTTCTGCACAAGCGGTTCGGGCAGGGTTACGCCCGTCTGCATGGCTATTTCAGTTACTTTCATTGTGGGTTGTGAGATGCTTTCTCCCGAGGCCATGATGTCGAACACCTTGTCGAGCACTTTGCAGAAGTCGTCTGTTATGTTGGCAGGCACACCGCTTTGGGTCAGTCCCATGCGGTTTTGCGCAAGCAATATGTCCTTTCCGCTGACGCCGGGCCCGGCCATGCTCACTATGAAATCGGCCTTGCCGCGCGCCCCGAGCATGAACGCAATAGAGCCTCCCTCGCTGTGGCCGAGCACTCCCACGTGGCCAAACTTGCCCGTCTGGCGTGCAAAGTCAACGGCTGCCTGCGCGTCTTTCATAAAGTTTTCTGTCGTGGCCGATGTTGTATTGCCCGTTGATTTGCCTATGCCGCGGTCGTCATAGCGCAGCGAGGCGATGCCGTTGCGTGCCAGGTAGTCGGCCAGTACGAGGAAAGGTTTGTGGTCGAACAGCTCCTCGTCGCGGTTCTGCGCTCCGCTGCCAGTCACCATTATTACCACGGGCACGGTGCTTTTCTTCGCCGTTTCGTAGCCGGTGGGATAAGTCAGCGTGCCGCAGAGCGTAGCGTTGTCAGCAGTGTTGGTGAACGTTACCTCCTCCGTTTTGTATGGATAAGGCTCTTTCGGTGTCTGCGGACGGTTGCGTTCCACCGTTCCCGGCTTCAGCGTGAGCGGGAACGACATGCCGTTTTGACTGAAGTTGCCCTTTAACAGGCCGTCCTTCAACTCGCCTTCATACGCCGCATTGATGGCCTGCACGGTGATTTTCACCTTCGTGCCGCCGGTCACCGTTACTTCCGCCGGTATGCCTTTGACGCTTTGGTCGGGACTGTCCATGGTGCAGGCGAGCGCTCCGCCGTCGCCTTTGGTTATGTTGAACACGAGGTTTAGCTGCGTTCCCATTACGTCGAGCTTGCCCGTCCAGCTGCCTTCCACGGTTTGTGCCATGGCCGAAAGCACTGTGACGAGCGAGAATAAGATAAAGATTGTTCTTTTCATGGATGTAAGTTGTTAGTCGTTTACTTGTCGCAAAGTTAACAAATTAACGGCTAACATGTTGCGGAATGATACAAAAAATGCTCCCTCGTACGGCTTTTTGCCGCGCAAGGGAGCGTTTGGTATGTATTATATTGATGTGTCGGGCGTGATGATTACTATCTTGTAGCTCGAAGGAATAGGGTTGCCTTTGTTAAATCGGCTTGACTGCTGATAGGGTATTCAAACAATGGTGTTTGGCCATCATCGACGAATATAGCTCCTAAACGGAGGTATATTTCTATAATATCGTATTCACCTATCCTTCCGTATGCTCCACTCGAATAAGGATATCCCCGAAAAGCGACTGTAATATCGTGTGTTTCGCCACTATATTCTAAATTGTTAATTGTGGCAGATGTATTGTAAATAGTGAAATAAGCATTTTGAGATATGCCTGTGAAGTCAAACTTTCCGTTGATTGAAATAGGTTGGTCATAGCTTTCTAACGCATCCCTTAAATCTTTATAAGTGTCAGGTATTTGCTTTGCTAAAACCCTTCCTGTTGCGTTGCTAACGGTGAATGCAGTATCCAGAGAATTTATGTTTACAACAACTCCCAATATAGAGTCTGTTTTTATTTTGTTTTCTTCTTCATCGTCATAATAATAAAATATTTTATTTTGATACCTATAATCTGAACTTGAACCATAATAAGGACCATACATGGCTGACAACCAAGCTTTATACGTTTCAGGATCGATACCTCCATCGCCGTCGCTGTTCAAGCACGAAGTTACAGACATTGCGCCTATGCAGCACAAGAGGATGATGAATAATTTATTAAACTTTTTCATTTCGGTTATTTGTTTTTTTTATGTTTTGCTATCAATTAAACATCTTATAGATGAAAACCTTGCATCCGTTGGCAAACTTTTTCACCTTATTTTATTTATATGCGCTTGCTCTCTCCACGCAGCAGGTTCATAAACTCCTCACGGGTCTTGGCCTGGTTGAACGCTCCGGAGAAGTCGCTCGTGGTCGTTATGGCATTCTGTTTTTCCACTCCGCGCATCTGCATACACATGTGTTTCGCCTCGACCACCACCATTACGCCTAGCGGTTTAAGCGTTTCCTGTATGCAGTCCTTTATTTGCAGCGTCATGCGTTCCTGCACCTGGAGGCGGTGGCTGTATATGTCAACCACGCGGGCAATCTTGCTTAGGCCCGTGATGTAGCCGTTTGGGATGTACGCTACGTGCACTTTGCCGTAGAAAGGTATCATGTGGTGCTCGCAAAGTGAGAAGAAGTCAATGTCCTTCACTATTACCATCTGGCTGTATTTCTCCTCGAACAGTGCGTCGAGAAGCACCTTGTGGGCATCCTGCCCGTAGCCTCTTGTCAGTATTTGCATGGCCTTCGCCACGCGCATCGGCGTCTTTTGCAGGCCTTCGCGGCCTGTGTCTTCGCCTAAAAGCGATATGATGCTCTTGTAATGTGATGCGAGGTCGTCAAGACCTTCACGGAATTCTGTCTCAGGATTCATCTTGATGTAATGTTATGAAAATGATTTTTTAGCCGTCAAGTACATGTCTTTTGTGTATTTGACGGTTGTTATATGATGTGATGGCTGGCTAATATGCCACCGTGATTTTTCCTTTTACGATGCACGCCTGGCGGTAACCCATGTCCTTGATTTCCTGCAATACCTCGTTGGCTTCCTGGTAAGTGCGGAAGTTCCCGACGCGGCATATCCACCGTGGAGAATAGAAGTGTACGTAGATTGGCAGGTCGGGAAACCTCAATTTGATGGCGTTGCCTATGCGTTCGGCCTTTTGGCGGTCAGCTCTTGAGTTTCCGCCTGAATATGCCTGGACGCGGTAGCCGGTTATTTTCCTGCCTCCGCGCATCACTTTCTTTGACGTGTCGATGGCCGGCAGGTCTCCACTTTCGCTGCCGTGTGCCTCTGTATAGCGCTCGGAATGCGTCTTTGCAGCGGAAGTTTTGGCTGTTGTCTCATTGTGTGTGGCGGTGTTACGCACGTCATGTTCAGGCTTTCTGGCTGTTTCTTTCTTAGGAGCTGATGGTTGAGTCCTTAAGAGTTGGGTGTTGTTTATCAATTCGTCGATGGCCGGGTCTTGCGTAACCGTTACGGTGCCTTCGCCCGCTTTCTTTTCCCTTAGTCCGTCGAGAAATGACTGTGCGCCGGCTTGTGATGCAAATCCCAAGGCCAGAAGTGATATTACGGCGAATTGTCTCATGTCCTGTAAAGCGTTGTTTGATGAAATAATTGATAAAAGAGAGGGGCGCACCGACGCTTGCCGCACCGGTCGTGCGCCCTCTCCCTTATCTTTGTAGATGTTATTTCCAAGCGTCGATGATGCCCATGAAGTCGGCTGCTTTCAGTGAAGCACCGCCTATGAGGCCGCCGTCGATGTCGGGTTTTGCAAACAGTTCGGGAGCGTTGCTTGCCTTGCAGCTGCCTCCGTAGAGGATTGTCGTGTCGTCGGCAACGGCCTGTCCGTACTTCTCTGCTACGATGCTGCGGATGTAAGCGTGGATTTCCTCCGCCTGCTCTGCCGTTGCGGTCTTGCCCGTTCCGATAGCCCAAATCGGCTCGTAAGCAATGATTATGTTCTTAAACTCTTCCTCTGTGAGGTTGAATACGCTGCCTTCAAGCTCTGCCTTAACCACATCGTTCTGCTTGCCTGCTTCCCTTTCTTCAAGGCTTTCGCCGATGCAGAAGATTACCTTCAGGCCGTTCTTCAGTGCGAGGAGCACTTTTTCTTTAAGTATTTCAGGAGTTTCAGCGTAGTAGCCGCGGCGCTCCGAGTGTCCGAGGATTACGTACTGTGCGCCTGTGCTCTTAACCATTTCGGCTGAAACTTCGCCCGTGTACGCGCCCTTTTCCTTGTCGGCGCAGTTCTCCGCGCCAAGTCCGATAACGTCCTGGTTGAGGAATTGTGCTATGCTTGCAAGGTGGATGAACGGCGTGCAGATGATAACGCCGCAGTTAGGCTTCTCGTTTGTAAGCTTCTCGTTGAGTTCCTTAGCAAGAGCGATGCCGTCTTGCAGGTTCATGTTCATTTTCCAGTTACCTGCTACAATTTTCTTTCTCATTTTCTTTTTGCCTTTTAATAGTTGGTATATTTTGTTTGAATGTTCTTTCTTTTTCAGCCAGCGGGTGAACTTCCAGGTACGGTCGGCGAAGGTGAGGAGCACGAGCGGCAGGATGTACCAAAGCAGTATGCCGGTGATTTTGCCTGTCACGGTGTGCTCGGGGATGTGTCCGTACTCCGTGTCTTCAAGCCTGGGCGACTGGTAGTCGAGCTTTGGCAGGCTGTTGTGGCTCCACTTTCCTATGACGACTCCGTCCTTCAGGAGCAGCAGTCCGGGGTTGCTGCGGATTATGGTCTTTAGCGTTATGTCGTCGGTCTGGTAGAAACTGTATTCAGCTCCGGTTATGTCGCGCCAGTGGGCAACGGCCTCTTCCGTGCTCGCCGTCAGCGCGTAGAACGGGTAACCGTGGTCAACGCAGTATTCATATATGGCGTCTATTTCGCCGAAGTTTGAGTCGTCGGCGTATTCCAAGTGCGGAGACACCAGCAGGAACGAGTATCCCCGTCGGCCTATTACGCTGTCCGTGATGTCCTCTCCGCCGTCCATGGTCTGAATGGAGAAGTCGTGTATTGGCGGCACATAGCCTTCGCTCGTCTGCACGGTCTTGCTGTCGATGAACGTCCAGGTGGAGTCAGGGTAGTTGTCAAGGGTGAACTCCTTGCGCTGTCCGTCCTTTTCCAATATGAACGTGGTCTCGAACTGCGGCTGCTCCGCGCCTTCGGGGATTTCCATTCCCTTGCGTATGTCGGCTCCGATGTAGTACGGACGGAAGTCGAACGGCGGCAAGGTGTACAGGCTCATGCTGCTCGACACGATGATGAACAGCACCGTGTACGTGGTGACTATCCACTGGTTAGAGCGGCTGATGAACCTCGGCATCATGAGCGGACGCGCCGCCAGCAGCACCGTTGCGGCCAGGAATACGACGTTTTTGTAAAAAGTCTCCCAGTTGGTCAGCACAACCGCGTCGCCGAAGCATCCGCAGTCCTTGATGGGATTGCTTATGGCGAGCCACAGGGTGAGCGGCGTCATCACGGCCATGAACAGCAGCAGCAGACGCGTTACGAGCCTGCGCCTTATGGCGAACAGCAGCAGCACGCCGAGGCAGAACTCCAAACCGCCCAGTGCGATGCTGGCCGCGAGCGTAAGGCTGTCGGGCACGTACTGCGTGAGACCGACCACCTCGACGTAGTCTTGCAGCTTGTATTGCGTGCCGAGGGGGTCTATGGCCTTGACATATCCCGAGAAGATGAACGTCAGCGCAACCGCAAAGCGGCACAGGTTGACGGCCGTCGCCGTTATGGCCTTCTTGTAGTTCATTGGCCGTCAGTAAGCTTTATGACCCCGAACACGGCGTAGTTGATTATGTCCATGTAGTTGGCGTCGATGCCCTCGGACACGAGCGTCTCTCCGCCAAGGTCCTCAATCTCCTTGACGCGCTGTATCTTCGTCAGTATGAAGTCAGTGTAGCTGCTTACGCGCATCGACCTCCACGCCTCGTCGTAGTCGTGGTTCTTCCTAAGCATCAGCTGTAGCGCCTTGTCGGCCTGCGCGTCGTAAAGGAGCATGGCCTCGTCGGCGGTCATGTCGGGCGTGTCTACAAAGCCCTTGTCAAGCTGTATGAGGCCGATTATTCCGTAGTTGATTAGGCCTACGAACTCGGGCCTTATGCCTTCGCCTACGAGCGATTCCTTCTTCAGCTCGAGGCTGCGGATGCGCTTCGCCTTGATGAACAGCTGGTCGGTCAGTGCCGACGGGCGCAGTATTCGCCACGACGGGCCGTAGTCGTGCAGCTTCTTGGCGAACAGCGAGCGGCATTCTGCCATCGCCCGGCGAAACTGCTCTTCGGTCTTTGAAGTGTCTTTTGCCATGTCCGTATATGTAAACCGGTGCAAAGGTAATGATTTTATCTTAATTAATATAAGGTAAGTAGGTTAAAGTAGTTAAAGTAGCCAATGGCCGAAAGAGTTATTTTTCCTCTTCCATTTTCTTCTTTATATACTTTATCTTGGCGCATTCCACGTCGAACACCGTCTTCAGCGAGTCGCGCTCCACGCGCATCAGGTTGACCGCACGCAGCTGCTCCACCGTTGCTGCGCTCTTTTCGCGCAGCGAGTCTACGGTCTTTTTCATGCTTTGGTACTCGCGCTCCACGCGTTGCAGTACGCTGTCAACGCCCTCGACGGTAAGCTGCGCGCGCTTCAGCTCTATCTCCTGGTACAGGCGTAGTGCCTGCTTGCGCGCCTCGATTGCCTGCGGGCAGTTCTTGCGCAGCGAGTCGATGGCGGCCAACGCCTTGGTGAATTCGCCGTTGTTGAACTCTGTCTTGGCCTGCTCCAGCAGTTCGCCGGCCTGCCTCTCCATTGCGTTTTCGCCGCATCCGGCCAGCATCAGCATGGCGCACAGGGCTATGGCGGCGGTAAAAAGTCTTGCTTTCATTATGATACAAGTATGGTTTATATGTATAACTTTCTCCTTATATGGATTAATATGGATTATTTTCCTTTTTCCTTTCGCTTTATTGTGTGTTTCAGTTTCAGTACGGCGAAGTTTAGTTCTATTTCTGTTTCCGTTTCGTTCGTCTGCATTTCCTCGCCGAACAAGTCGGCCATGATTTCGCCGCTTTTCTCCATTAGTGACTTTTGCGTGAATTTGTCAGGGTTGGCAGACAGCTCCCCGATGGTGCGCGACAGTTCGCGCAGCTTGGCAAAAGCCTCGATTATGGCGATGGTTGTCTCTGTAGCCCTTTCACCTTTCAGTATTGTGGCAAGCATGTAAAGGCCTTTCTCTGTGAAGGCTTTGGGCAGAGTCGGTGAGAATTTCATGCTTCCGAGGTCATCAAAATTTTTGATAACCTCTGATTTTTCCTGTTTGTTGACTTCAAAAACATATCCGTCAGGAAACTTGTTCTGGTTGTTCTTTACAGCTTGGTTTACTTCTCTTGTCTCAACTCCGTATAGCTCGGCTACGGCAAAGTCAAGTATAACGTCTTGCTCTCGTAGATGTATTATTTTGTTTTTTACTTCTTGGAACGGTATTAAATTCATGTTTTATGTATTTTATGTTTCTTGTAATTCATTCCCAATCTATCGTTCGCATCTAATATGCCGTTGGATGGAAAGTTGTTAGACTGCCTTATCAGCTTTGCTTGCAGCCTGTGCAAAGTTAAGAAAATATTTACATAGAAGGCCGTTTTTGCCTCCTTTTTTAACGGCTTGATATTCAGCGTGTTGCAAAAGGCCGTCTTTTGCACGCCGAAAGACGGTCTTTTAGCCTGCGATTTGCGGCCTTTTGGGAGGCGAAAGACGGCCTTTCGCATTTCCACAGGTAAACGTCCGGATAAAAATTAGCACATTTTTTCTTAATTCTTGACTTTTAATTCCCGACTTATCCGTACTTTTGCACGGTTTTTCAAAACGGAGGAAAGAATATGCCAAGCATCAACGACATGACCGTAGGGTCGCCTACGCGCGACATCATAAAGTTCTCGCTGCCGCTCGTGGGCGGCTACATACTGCAACAGATGTACCTGCTCATCGACGCGGCCATCGTTGGCCGCTTCATCGGTGTCGATGCGCTGGCCGCCGTCGGGGCGTCGTCGTCGGTGATGTTCCTCGTGCTCGGCTTCTGCAACGGCGCCTGCGCGGGCTTCGCAATACCCGTGGCGCAGGAGTTCGGGGCTAAGGACTATTCCAAGATGCGCGCCTACGTGGCCAACGCCGTGCGCATAGTGGCCGTGATCGCGGTTGTCGCCACGGCGGTCACGGCCGTGCTCTGCGACCGCATCCTGCAAATGCTCAACACGCCGCAGGACGTGTTCCATGACGCTTACGTGTTCCTGCTAATCAATTTCCTTGCCATTCCCTTCACCATGTCTTACGACATGCTGTCGGGCTTCATACGCGCGCTGGGCGACTCAAAGCAGCCCTTCTATTTCCTTATAGCGGCCTCGTTGCTCAACATCGTGCTCGACTTCGTGCTCATAATGGGCCTCGGCCTCGGCGTGGAGGGTGCTGGACTGGCTACCATGGCGTCGCAGGCCTTCGCCTCAGTGCTGTGCTTCACGTATATAAAGAAGCGCATGAAGATGCTCATCCCCACGGGCCGCGAGCGCGCCTATAACGACAAGATGACGGGCAAGCTGCTCATGAACGGAGTGCCGATGGGTATGCAGTTCTCGATAACCGCCATCGGAGTGATAATGCTCCAGAGCGCGAACAACGCCCTCGGCACCATGTACGTGGCCGCGTTTACCGCCGCCGCGAGGGCCAAGTACATCTTCACCTGCGTGTACGAGAACATCGGCGTAGCCATGGCTACATACTGCGGACAGAACATCGGGGCGGGTAAAATAGAGCGTGTGAAGCTCGGAATAAAGGCCGCGATGAAGATAACGGTGGTATTCTTCCTGGTTACCACGGTGATAATATATTTCTTTGCTGACGAGATGATGCTGCTCTTCATCGACGCGGAAAAGACCGACATCATAGCCATTGCCGCCCAATACATGCTCATACCGAGTTACTTCTTCCTGGCGTTGGGCACGCTCACCGTGTTCAGGTACAGCCTGCAAGGGCTCGGCTACTCAAACCTGTCTGTGCTCTCGGGCGTGATGGAGCTGATTGCTCGCTGCGGAGTGAGCCTCTGGGTGGTGCCTACGTTCGGCTTCCTCGGCGTCTGCTACGGCGACCCCTTGGCCTTCGTGGCAGCCGACATATTCCTCATCCCGGCCGTGTACTTCGTGTACAAGAGGCTGAAACATAAGCAAGGGTAAAAAGGTAAAAGGGTAAAAAGGTAAAACATGCCGGCATCTGGGCTATGCTTTTTACCTTTCTACCCTTTTACTTTTTTACCCTTTAATTTATTCATCGCATTTAAGGGCTTTGTTCCAGATAATCTTAAGGCGTTCCACAAGTGTTTGTGTGTTGGTTTGAGAGCGGTTGCCTGTCTGTGTTGCGGGCTTTACCGGTGGCGTTTCAGACGGGTTGCCGTTGTCTGTCTCGCTGCCGTCCTGGGCATCGGTTGCGGTTCCGCCTCCGTCGGTTGGTGTGCTGTCGTCGGGTTGTTGGGTGCCGCCGTAGTTGCTGACCGTTATCTTTATTTCGTCAGGATTTTGCTTGGTAGTGTCCGCCTTGCCGTTGCCCGGCGAGTAGAGTTTCTTTATCAGCGTGTGGTAATGCTCCGCGTCGTCGTCAAAACGGGTGTCGGCCTTGTCGGCGAAGTCGCCGCTATCGTCGTCAAGTCCTGTGGCGAGGATGGCTATCTTGGCGTCTTCGCCGAGGGTGTCGTCGTCAGACACGCCCCAGATTACTTCTATTTGGGGCGACAGCTCGTCCATGAACGCGTCGATTTCCTGCAACTCGTCGACGAACAGCGGACTGTCAGGGCTGGTGTAGATGTTGAACAGTATGCGCTTGGCCTTGCTCACATCGCTGCCGTAAAGCAGCGGAGAGTCGAGTGCGTTGAGAAAGGCTTTCTCCACGCGGTGCTCCCCTCCGGCGCGCCCTATGGCCATGATTGCGCCTCCGCCGCCCTTCATCGTGGTCTCCACGTCGCGGAAGTCGAGGTTGATGTCGCCCTCGATGGTGATTAGCTCGGATATGCTTTTGACGGCGTTGCCCAGTATTGCGTCGGCACACTTGAATGCGTCCTTGACCGAAATGCGCGTGTTCGAGTAGACATCGCACAGGCGTTCGTTGTTCACTATGAGCAGCGCATCGACGTTCTTGCGCATCTCCTCAACGCCCTTCAGCGCCTTTATGATTTTCTTTTCCTTTTCGAAGTAGAACGGGATGGTTACCACGCCGATGGTCAACATGCCCATTTCCTTTGCCACGGATGCCACCACCGGACCTGCGCCGGTGCCCGTGCCGCCGCCCATTCCGGCGGTGATGAACGCCATCTTCGTGTTGTCGGAGAGCAGCGTCTTGATTTTGTCGATGCTCTCTTCGGCCTCCTCCCTGCCGCGCTCGGGCACACCGCCTACGCCCAGACCGGTGTTGCCGAGCAGCACCTTGACGGGTACGGGCGAGTGGGAGAGCGACTTGCTGTCGGTGTTGCACACGGCGAACGACACGTCGGTGATGCCTTCCTGGTACATGTTCTTAACCGCGTTGCATCCTCCGCCGCCTACGCCGATTACCTTGATGATGTGCTTTGTCATGTCTACGGGCTCGCCGTAATCGACCACACTGTGTGTCCTTTCGTTCATAGTCATGCGTTATTACGGCACAAAGGTAAGCATCTTTTCCTTAAAGTAGATGCGCCTGCAAGGCTTGCAGACGAAAAAACACGGTGAGCCGCGTGGCTTTTAACGAAATAAAGGAGTATTTTTGCATCATGGAAACGACGGAGGACGACAGCCGGAAGGCGGAAGAACTGGCTAAGGAACTGCACGCGCTGGTGAACAGGCTCGGGCAGACGGGACGCTACGACCTCATGCTGAGGGCGATAAGCGTGCCCGTACTGGAGCAGCTGCGCATAGAAGCGGCGCGCGCAAAGCTGAGCCGCCTCGTCATCACGCGCGACTTCCGCTTCATACTGAAGGACTATAACGCCGAGGTAACGCTCACTCCCGTGCACAAGGCTTTGTACATACTGTTCCTCAACCATGTGGAGGGCATAGAGTTCAAGGACCTGTCAGACCACCGAGAAGAGCTGCGCCGGATATACCGGAGCATATCGCCAAGCACTGACCCTGACAGGATTGACGAGACGGTTAGCCGTCTGACCGACCCTACGGACAACGCCGTGAACGAGAAATGCTCGCGCATCAAGGCGGCCTTCGGCAGTCTGATGGACGAGTACACGTTGAGTTATTACATGATAAGCAGCCACACCACGCGCCATTTCAACAGCTCGTCGCGCGTGTGGTTCAAGCGTCTTAAACTGATAACGCTGCCCAGGCAGCTCGTGATTGGCGAATACGAGGACAGCGGCAAGGTATAACCTTGTAACCGATTGATAATCAGGCATGTTATAAAAGGCCGTCTTTCGCATTGCGAAAGACGGCCTTTTAGCGTGTAAAAGACGGCCTTTTGGAAGGCGAAAGGTGGCATATTGGAAAGCCATACGCCGTCGGCCGGGCCGTAAGAAAAAACAAACCGGGCAAGAAGCGGCCGCTCCTTGCCCGGTTTATATATGTATGCGCCATGAGCGCAGGTTACCACATCTTGCTGATGAGGCCGAGTTTCGTTGCATCGATGAACTCGATGATGTGCTGCACCTCCGGTCCGTCGGGCACCTGCTCGCGTATTTGTCGCACGGCGTCGAACACGCTCGTCTGTCCGTGGAACACCAGTCGGTATGCGTTGGCGATGTGGTCTGCAACCTTGTTGGATACGCCGTGCATCTTGAGAATGGTGCTGTTAACGCCTCCGTACTTCACGGGGTTGTCGCTGGCGATGATGTACGGCGGCACGTCACGGCTCAAGCGGCTGCCGCCCTGCACCATAGAGCCGCGGCCTACGCGCACTCCCGCGTTGGCGATGACGTTCGACGAGAATATTACGGCGTTCTCTATTTCGCAGTCGCCGGCGATTTTCGTACCGTAGCCGAACACGCAATCGTCTAAAATCTTGGTGTCGTGCGATACGTGGACGCCCTCCATGAACGAGTTGCGGTTGCCTATCACGGTCTTTCCGCTACAGAAGGTGGCGCGGTTGATTACCACGTTCTCGCGGAACGTATTGCCGTCGCCGATAATCAGCTGCGATGCGTCGCCGCAATAGTTGAAGTCTTGAGGCACGGCTCCGAGCACCGTGTTCTGGTACACGGTGTTGCCGCGTCCCATGCGTGTGCCGTTCATTATGCTGACGTATGGATATATCACGCAGTCGTCGCCAATCTCAACGTCGCCCTCGATATAGGCGAAGGGATAGATGGTTACGTTCTTCCCTATTTTCGCCTTCGGGTCTATTTCTGCTTTTGGACTTATCATATTGTTTTGTTTTTATCGGTTATAAGGTTGTGAGGTTTTACGGTTATACGGTTGGGTTGCCATGAAGTCATAAAGTTTTTCTTTATTTTACCGTATAACCCGATAACCGTATAACCGCACAACCGTACAGATTATTCCCTTCCTCCGCCAAGGGCGTAGTAGAGGTTCACCACGGCCTGCATCTTGTAGAAGTCGTCCTGCACCTTCGCCAGTTCTGCGTTGAGCAGCGACTGCTGGGCCGTTATTACCTCGAGGTATGTGCTACCGCCCATGCTGAAGAGGTCTTTCGTGTACTGTACATTCTTGGTCAGGCTCTCGATTTGCTTCTGTTCGAGCTTCGACTTCTCGTCGGACGAGTTGTAGAGCACGAGGGCGTTGCTTACTTCAGAGCCAGCCGCGAGCACCGCGTTCTGCCAAGTGTTGTAGGCTTGCTCCTGCGTTGCCTTCGCTACTTTGAGCTGGGCTACGAGGCGCCCGTTCTGGAAGATGGGCTGAACGAGGCTTCCGATGGCCTGAAGCAACCACTTGCCTGGGTTGACTATGCCTGCGCCGGAGCTGTTGGTGAACGCGCCTGAGCCGCTGATTGTGATGTTCGGATAGAACTGCGAGCGTGCCGCCTGCGTGTCGTAGAAGCACTGTGCGAGGGTCATCTCTGCATAGTGTACGTCAGGACGGTTGTTGAGCATCTGTATGCCTACGCCCGTGCTGAACTCCGTCGGCAGCGACTGGTTCTCCAGTTTGCCGCGGCCTATGGTCTGCGCCTGCTGTCCCAAGAGCAGCGAGAGCGAGTTTTCGGTCTCGCGGATTTGGCGTTTCAGGTCGGCAGCCTGCGCCAGTACCGAGTAGTAATTGGCCTCTGCGCTCTGCACGCTGGTCTCCTTCGCGTTGTTGAGCTCCTTTTGCAGCTTCATCATGTCCCATGTCTCTTTTGTCAGCTGGGTCATGTTGTCTACTATTTCGAGCTGCTTGTCGAGCATCAGGAGTGTGTAGTAAGCGTTGGCAATGTTGGCTATGAGGTTGGTTTTCACTACGAGTTGGTAGTCCTTCGTTGCCAAGAGAGCCATCTGCGCGCTGCGCTTCTGGTTCAAGAGGTTGCCGAAGAGGTCGATGCTCCAACTTGCGTTGATGGGCAGCGAGTAAGTCTTTGTGGTCTTGCTGCCGTCCCAAGAGGAGATTGTTCCCTGCGGAGAGAATGTGAACGAGGGCACGAACGCCAGCTTGGCCGCCGTCAACTGCGCCTCTACCATTTTCACGTTGAGTGCCGCGTTGAGCAGGTCTACGTTGTTGGCGAGGCCTTGTTCGATGAGCGCTTGCAGCTGCGGGTCGGTGAATACGCTGCGCCAAGGCAGGTTGCCGAAGCTCGTCGTGTCGGCTACCGCCAGCGTGTCAGTGTTGGATGTCACGTCGCGCACCAGTCCGGTAGCGTTCACTTCGGGACGCTCGTACTTGTTGTAGATTCCGCAGCTGCTCATAAGGGCAGCGGCGGAAACGAGTATCATAATGCTATTTCTTTTCATCTTACTTGTCTTTTTTCTTGTTTTCTACCGGACGGGTGTACTGCAACAACTCGGTGTCAACGGTCGCGTTGTCGTCGTCGAACTCAAGCGGCTTAACCTTCTCCTGCAAATACTGGAAGATGTAGAAGAGCGCCGGAACTATGAGAAGCTGGCAAATCATACCTATCAACATACCGCCGATTGCGGCTGCGCCGAGGGTCATGTTGCCGTTATAGCCTACTCCGATAGGTATGAGCAACGGCATAAGGCCGATAATCATAGCCAACGAGGTCATCAAGATAGGACGCAGACGGGCTTGTGCGCCAAGGACTGATGCCCAGGAGAGAGCCATACCTGTCCTTCTTCGCTCGAGGGCGAACTGCACGATAAGGATGGCGTTCTTTGCCAGAAGTCCAATAAGCATGATGAGCGCAATCTGCATGTAGATGTCGTTCTGCTTTCCGAACAGGTCGGTGAAGATGAACGCGCCGGCGATACCGAACGGAATTGACAATATTACCGACAGAGGCACAAGGTAACTTTCGTACTGCGCACTCAAAATCAGGTACACAAAGGTAAGACAGAGCGCGAAGATTATCATCGTAGAGCTGCTCGACTCCTGCTCTGAACGTGTCAGACCGGAGAACTCGTAGCCGAAACCTGTGGGCAGCGTGGTGCTTGCCACTTCCTCGATTGCACGGATTGCGTCACCTGAAGAGTAGCCGTCGGCTGCGGTGGCGTTGACGTCAATAGAGGTGAAGAGGTTGAAGCGGGCGATTTCCTGCGGACCGTAAACCTTTGTCATTGTCACGAACTCGTTGATGGGTGCCATGCCGTTGGCAGTGCGTACATATACGTTGTTCATGCTCTTCAGGTCTTCACGCATCTTCGGGTCGGCCTGAATCATTACACGGTAGAGCTTACCGAACGAGTTGAAGTTCGACGCATACAGACCGCCGTAGTATCCCTGCATTGCCGTGAGCACGGTGCTCGGGTCGATGCCGCTCTGCTTGCACTTCGCAACGTTCACGTCAATCATGTACTGTGGGTACTGAGAGTTGTACGAAGTCATGGCCGTTCCTATTTCGGGACGCTTGTTAAGCTCGGCCAGGAAGTTCTGCGTTATCTTGAAGAAGTTGTTGACATCGCCACCGGTACGGTCGAGCATTGAGAACGTCAAGCCGTTGGTTGCGGAGAAACCTTGCACCATAGGCGGCTGGAACGCCAGGATTTGTGCGCCCTTGATGGCTGCCGTCTGCTTGTAAATCATGGCGAGCACCATCTTGGAACCCATCGAGTGAACATCAAAATACTTCATGAATCCTTCCTCCTTGTCGCGCGCCTCAAACGACTTCAGCTTGATGACGAACGTACCTTGGTTAGTACCTTGGCCGGAGATGAAGTTGTAACCGGTGATGCGCAGGCGGTTCTCGATTGCCGGGTTGGTGGCAAGCATTGAGTCAACCTGGTCCATAACCTTGTTGGTTTCGGTAAGAGACGTACCCGGAGCGGTAGACACCGTACAGAATACCGTACCCGTATCCTCGTCGGGAACGAGACCAGTCTTCGTGTTCATTGCCGTGAATACGAGCGCCGCAACGCCGACAACAACGGCGAGAATGGCGATAACCGGCCTTTCAACAATCTTGCGGACGCTCTTCGTGTACTTGTCCTGCACCTTGCCGTATGCGCCGTTGAAGGCCGCATGGAAGCGGTCGAGCATCGACATCTTGCGTGCTGAGCCGTCCTCGTTCTTAGGTTTCAGCAGCACGGCGCACAATGCCGGAGACAGCGTCAACGCGTTGATTGCGGAGATGACGATTGAGATTGCCATCGTGATACCGAACTCCTTGTAGAACGTACCGGATGTTCCGCCGATGAAAGACACCGGGATGAACACGGCCGACATCACAAGTGTAATAGATATGATGGCACCGGAGATTTCACTCATCGCGTCGATTGACGCCGTGCGGGCCGACTTGTAGCCAAGGTCGAGCTTGGCATGAACGGCCTCGACTACGACTATCGCGTCATCGACGACTATCGCAATAGCCAGCACGAGGGCTGAAAGCGTAAGCAGGTTGAGCGAGAAACCGAACACGTAAAGGAAGAAGAACGTACCGACCAACGACACCGGCACCGCGATAAGCGGGATGAGCGTGGAGCGGAAGTCCTGCAAGAATATGTACACAACGATGAACACGAGCACGAACGCCTCGAACAACGTATGGATAAGGTCGTTCATTGAAGCGTAAAGGAACTCGGTCACGTCCTGCATGTATTGTATCTCGACACCCGGAGGAAGCAGCTCCCTCTGGTCGTCAATCACCTTCTTGATGTCGCTCACAATCTGCGTAGCGTTGGAGCCTGCGGTCTGTGTCACCATCATCATGACGGCCGGCTGTCCGTTAACCTTCGAGGTAACGCTGTAGTAAAGACCGCCAAGTTCTACGCGTGCAACGTCCTTCACGCGGATTGTGTTGCCGTTGTCGTCGCTCGAGATAATCATGTTTTCAAACTCGGTAGGAGTCTGCAAACGGCCTTTGTAGCGGATGGTGTACTCGTACTGGTTGTCGCTCTGCTCTCCGAACTTACCCGGAGCAGCCTCGATGTTCTGCTGTGCGAGCACGCCGGAGATGTCTGATGGCATCAGGCCGTAGTTCTTCATCTTAATCGGGTCAAGCCATATACGCATAGAATATGTCTTCGCACCCATCACCTCGCAGTCGCCAACACCGTTCACACGCTTAACGGCCGGAATGATGTTAATGTCGGCATAGTTCTGGAGGAATTTCTCGTCATACCTCTCGGGGTCGCCCTTGATGGCCATGAGGAGCACCGTAGAGGTCTGCCTTTTTTGCACAGTGACACCCGACTGGGTTACTTCGGCCGGCAGCAAGGCCGTAGCCTGCGACACGCGGTTCTGCACGTTGACCTGGCACATGTCGGCGTTCATTCCCTGTTTGAAGAACACCTGTATGCTGGCCGAGCCTTCGTTGGTGGCGGTAGAGGTCATGTAGGTCATGCCCTCCACACCGTTGATTTGCTCCTCAAGCGGCACGATGACCGAGTTGAGCACGGTCTGGGCGTTTGCACCCATGTAGTTGGCGCGCACGCTTACCGTAGGCGGCGCAACGTCAGGGTATTGCTCGATAGGCAACGACACCAGTCCGATACAGCCCAGGATGACCGTCAGAATGGAGATGACGGTCGAGAGCACCGGGCGTTTTATAAAGTTGTCTAATCTCATTTGTTCTATTTTTGTCGGTTATGGGGCCATGGGGTTATGAGGTTATACGGTTTTTGTGGTAAGGCAGGCGTCCGCCGCGATACCGTATGACCGTAAAACCGCATCACCGTATGCCCCGACATTTACTTTGTAAGGTCTTCCTTCAGTTTGTTCAGGTCGTTCTGGTGAGCGCCCATCTGGCTTGTCTTCTTCAGCTTCTCCTGATACTGCTCTTCGGTGATGGGCGTAATCTTCATTCCGTCCTTAAGCGTTGTCACGCCGCTCACTACAATCTTGTCGCCGACTTTCAGTCCGCTCTCTATGATGTAGTTCTTTCCGTCGTTGTTGGGGTTGACGGTTACGGGGCTATACTTCACCTTGTTGTCTTTGCCGAGGATGTAGACGAAGTACCTGTCCTGTACCTGAACGACGGCAGCCTGCGGTATTACTACCACTCCTGTGCTTACGTGAGGCACAACGATGTATCCCGAACCGCCGCTCTTGAGCAAGTGCTCAGGGTTGGGGAAGTCGGCGCGCATCGACACGGAGCCGGTAGACTGGTCTATGACACCGCTCACAGCAGCCACCTTGCCTTCGTGGTTGTACGTCGTTCCGTCGGCCAGTTGCAGCTTGACGGCCGGGTATTCGCTTATTGCTGCGTGCAGTCCGCCCTTGGTCTTGGTCATGTCGAGCACGTCCTTCTCCGTCATTGCGAAGTACACCTGCATAGTGTTTATGTCAGACACGGTGGTAAGCGGCTGTGCGCTCGACGCGCTCACGAGCGCGCCTACACGGTAAGGCAGGTCGCCCACGACGCCGTTGGCCGGGCTGGTAACGTAGCAGTAGTCAAGGTTCTGCTTGGCCGAAACGTAGTTGGCCTTGGCCTGCGCCAGTGCCGCCTGCGCGTTTTCGTAGGCGTTCTTCGACGATTGCAGCTCGTAAGTTCCTATTACGTTGTTGGCAAAGAGCTTCTGGTTGTTCTCGTAAGTCAGCTTCGACGTGTTCAGCTGAGCCTCCGCCGAGTTGACGGCAGCCTTGGCCTGGCGCGCCGCAGCCTCATAAGTTACCTTGTTAATCTCGAAAAGCACCTGGCCTTTCCTTACCGTCTGGCCTTCCTTTACATACATTTTCGTGATGAATCCTGAAACCATCGGACGTATTTCCACGTCCTGTACGCCCCTGATAGTAGCGGGGTAAGAAGTTTGCAGTTCAGTGCTTTGCGTCTCGATGGTTCTGACAGCGTATTCGTCGTCTCCCATTTTACCTTGTTGTCCGCCGCACGAAGCGAACGTCACAGCAACCGCTGCAAGCAATAAAAACTTGTTCTTTTTCATACCTATTTATACAAACTATTTTGAGATTTTCTGTTAAATGCTGATGCCATGCCGGGCGGCTATACTGAAAACTATTTTCTTTCGCCCGGTTTTCGGAGTGCAAATGTACACATTATAATTGTATTTTGCCACAGGTCTAAATGATAATTATCGTGTTTTAACTTTATTTTGGTGGGGAAACGCGTGTGTACGGGCATTTCGGCAAGTCTGCGGGAAAAACAGGACAAGCGACTTGCCGACTAATCGGCCACGCCCGCACTCGCCGTGGCATATACGCTTCCGTGTTTTGAATATTTAACATCGACATGTCTTTTCGTTAACATTCAGGCCTTGCCAAACTACGAAACGCACCGTCGGTTGTGCCCGTTAACAGCATGAAAAACGGTTGTCGGCGAAGCGAAAAACGGCTGTTCGCGATGCGAAAGGCCGCTAATTGCACTGTAAAGCACGGCTGATTGCAACGCAAAAAGCGGTCAACGGCGTTGCAAAAGGCGGCCTTTCGCCTTGCGATTGACGGCCTTTTGCATCGCGTGGAAACGCCGGTGAAAACATATTCTGATGTAATGCGTTGATTTACAAGTGAATACGTAAACTTCAATTTTTGCCCCGTTTCCGTCCGAAACCCGTCTTTACCGTCATTATTGGCATTTTCGCGACTGTTAATTAACACTTTAAGGCGTTATTTTGGCTAACGAGTGTTAATGGGAAAAGACGGTTAGCAGCTCTTGTGTATGGACATATAGTATTCTTACTTACCATTGATTGTAGTATTTGCAGACACACACTGCCTGGCTAAAGGCAGGGCGTGTTCATTCAGTAGACATTGTGTTTTATGCGTCAGAACTGCTAGTTAATCATGTGAATGTTCATTTAAGTTCATTCAAATGGCTGCATACAGCCTTCCGAAACGTTAAAAAACGACAAAAAAGAACCGTCCGCCGTACCCTTTTCCGTCCCTCGGCTGTATAATAAGCAGTAACAATCTTCACATCAATGACACGCATTACCATCACACCTATGCGGCTCGTGGCCGCGCTGCTTGCCGCCTTCTGCATGGCCGTTGGCGCACAGGCCGCAGGCAAGGGCGGCCTCGTCACTCTGACACTGACCGGCGAACCGCTGCCGCAGGCACTCAAACTAATCGAGCAACAGGGCGGCAAGAGCATACTCTTTACTTATAAGGAGACCGAGCGTTACCGCGTAACGATGGCCGTACGGGGCGCGACGGAGGCCGAGGCCATAGCCGCCGCGCTGCGCGGCAAGCCCTTCTCGTACATCGAGCGGAGCGGTTACTTCGTGGTGCAGTACAGCCGCAAGGGCATGAAAGACGACAGAGTGCGTGGCCGGGTGACCGACAAGGCAGGCCGCCCGATGGGTTTTGCCAACGTGGTTATGCTCCGCGGGCGCGACTCTTCGTATGTGGCCGGATGCGTGACCGAGGCCGACGGCACGTTCGCCTTCCCTTCGATGCCTTCCACGCCGTGCCTGCTCAAGGTGTCGTTCGTGGGCTGCAAGACGGCCTACACGCCCTGCCGCAGCGTCAATAATATCCAGTTGGAGAGCGACACGCGCCTCTTGCAGGGCGTAACCGTAACCAACGACCGCCCGATGATAGAGCACCGGGGCGGCACTCTGGTGGCCAACGTGGCCGGAACGCCGCTCGCTCTGACCGGCTCGGCTGACGAACTAATATCCAACCTGCCCATGGTTAGCGGCGAGGAGGGCAGCTACAAGGTCATCGGACGCGGCGCGGCGGAGGTTTACATCAACAGCCGCAAGGTGCGCGATGCCGTCGAACTAAAACAGCTTCAGGCCGACGAGGTGCTCTCGGCGGAGATAATAATGAACCCGGGAGCGCGCTATTCGTCGTCAACCGGCGCGGTAATACGCCTCAAGACCAAGCGCAAGAGAGGGCAGGGGCTTAGCGGACAGGCCGTAGCCAACTGGTCGCAGGGCCGCAACGGGCGCGGCAACGAGGGGCTTTCGCTCAACTACCGCACCGGCGGACTTGACGTTTTCGTGCGCGGCCACTTCTTCGAGAACAACGATTACAGCTCGTCCACGACGAATACTACTATGTGTACGTCGTCCACGTGGCGCACGGCAATACACAATACGGGTACAGACCGCAACACCAACTTCCGCGGAGAGATAGGCTTCAACTATGAGCCTGACGCGCGCCAGTCGTTCGGCGTGCGTTACGTTCCCGGCAAACTGCTCGGCACGGCGCGCTCCAGGCGGAGCGGAAACACCGTGGTAAGCCGCGACGGCGAGCTGGTGGAAGAGCTTAACTCTCTGTCAACAATGGAAATGACGGCCGGCTGGAGCCACTCCGTCAACGCTT
>ULSQ01026130.1_pt1 | contig 24307 bp, 21 predicted proteins | sample 1956821 | NCBI WGS metagenome assembly ULSQ01 (sample SAMEA4835712, study PRJEB28245) | human gut metagenome | biome: gut microbiome; material: fecal sample | place: Denmark | collected 2008 | reverse complement strand
CCGGTTTGGCAGCCGTTTTTAACGCTCCGCTGGCAGGCGTTATTTTCGTTCTGGAAGAAATCAACCACAATTTTTCCGGCTTTTTGCTGTTTCCCGTTCTTTCGGCATCCGTGGCGGCAACCTTTACAAGCCGCTTAATACTGGGGCGCGATACAGTTTTTAATTTTTCCGGGCTGCCCGTTTTACAGTACAGCGATTACTGGGTAATTCTGGCGGCAGGCATCATTTGCGGCGTACTGGGCGCGTTGTTTAATTACGGGCTTTTAAATGCCGCGCGCCTTTACAAACTGCTGCCAAACAGCAGCTGCCTGCAAAACTTTTTGCTGCTTGCCGTTACTGCCATTACCGGCTTATATCTGCCGGAAGCATTGGGCGGCGGCGACGATTTACTTACCAATACTGCTTTTAACTCCTACCCCGTAACGGTACTGCTTATCTTTTTAGCCGCAAAAATACTGCTTACGCTGCTCGCCTTCGGGCGCAGGCTTCCGGGCGGCGCATTTATACCGACGCTTGTTGCGGGCGGGATTGCCGGTGCGGTTATGGCCGGGCTGTTTTCTCAGGCTGGCCTTTTAAGCAGCGCCTATAAAACAAATATCGTCATTCTTTCCATGGCGGCATTTTTTACGGCTTCCGTACGCACGCCCATTACCGCCACGGTGCTTGTTATGGAAATGACAGGTTCGTTTCTGCACCTTTTGCCGCTGGCGCTTGCTTCGCTTACGGCTTTTGCCACAACGGAAGTCTGGCGCGCCAAGCCGCTATACGGCGAACTGTTTATGCGCCTTTTGAAAAACACTAAAGCGCTGGAGCGCAACCACGCCGAACAGGAACGAAGCATTATGGAGTTGACGGTAGATACCGGCAGCACTGCTGACGGGCGCCTGGTGCGCGAAATTAACTGGCCGCGCCATTCGCTTTTGGTAGACGTAAAACGTGGTGACGAAGAACTCATCCCCGAAGGCAATACGCGCCTGCACAGCGGCGATACGCTGTATGTGCTGTGCTACCCTACGGAAATTGAAGAACTGCAAAAACTTACAGCAAAATAATAAAACGGCAGTAACCTTTTTAGGCCGCTGCCGCTATTTTTATGTTTTTACGGTTTTAATCAATGCCTGTTACTTTGTATTCTAAGGCCTCCACCGCCGCCGTTAAAGCAGAAACTTCCGGCTCCTGCCCTTTATCTGCAAAAACCTCTGCCCAGTTTCTGTCAAGCTTTACAGTCACGCTTTTTACACCCGGCACCTGCGCCAGCGCATCCTGTACTTTTTCCGCGCATGTTCCGCACGCCATGCCTTCAATTTTAACAACCAGGTAATCCAAACGCTCAATTTTAAAAATTACCGGGCGCGTACCGTCGTTGCAGCAGGCAATCATCATACGTTCGTCATTAGTCCAGCCGCGCATAATGCTGCCGCCCTGAAGCGCAGTGTAAATATAACGGCTAATGCAGTCCCACGCTTCGCCGCACTGTGTGCCGTTGCCGGTGCGCCAGAAGGTATCGTCGCCGCCGTAGCGTTCAAAAATAAACTCGTCGCCCACATTATAAAACGGGCACGGGCCGCTTTTAGGGTCTGCCAGGTATTTTTCCTGATAATCGTTAAAGCATTTTTTGTCAATAACCGTTACTTTGCATTTGTACTGCATGATGATTTCTCCTTTTTATATTTATATTTTTAGTTTAATATCTTTGATTATACGCTAATTTTTTATTTTTACTTTATTATTCATGTTACTTTTTATAACTAAAAAGTAACCAAAAAGTTTTCGCGGCAGAATATTTTCTTAACGCAATAGTCCAGTTTAAAAATCACAAAAACTGCGTAACTCGCTTCGCTCAAACAAACACAGTTTTAGCAATTTTTCTTATTAAATATTGCTAAAAATATATGCCGCATTTGCTGCAAATTCGTACTTTATCACTATTTAATAAAGAAAAATCTGTATATCATAGTAAAAAAAGCCTTAATTAAACAAAAGCTGTGTGCTGTAAGGTGAATGATAAAAAAACTGCGGCGGCTAAATTTTTTATCTATTCAAACGAGAGGTCAGCCGCGCAGCCTGACTGGAATCGGAAAAGCCGCAGTTTTTAGCATGAACCGCATCAGTACATAGCTTTTGTTTCTTCAAACCCACTAAAACCCCAAATACACCCATTGCCTAACCACGCCGCCAATGCTACAATTTAACTGAACATAACACATCGGAGGAACCGCCATGCTGACACCACGTTATTATTTCACAGGCGAATTCTGCCGTTTTTACGATTATTTTCTGTCGCACCCGCATACCGAAAAACACTTTTCCAAAGGCGAATACCTGTGGCGTCCGGGACAGCCGCACGAAAAAATTCATTACATAAAAAGCGGCGCGCTGATGCACTACGCCGACCACGAAAACGGGCACCGCAAAATCATCAGCTTCCACGGCGAAGGCAGTATTTTTCCCGGTTACCATACCTGCGGCTTTAAAATAGAGCTTTCGCTTACAACGGTTGCCCTGACGGAAATTTCCGTACTTGAATTTACGCGGCAGCAGTTCAGCCAAATGTTTGAAGAAAACACGGAATTAAGCGAGCAGGTTGTCAACTGGTATTCCATGTACGTCAACCGCCTGCTGTTTGAAACCGTACATCAGGAATACAATTCATCCTTTGTCAAAATCTGCAATCTGCTGTATCTGCTAACAGTAAATAACCCGCAAAACTACGGTTTTGATATTGCCATTACGCAGGACGCCCTTGCCGGAATGCTCGGCCTGAGCCGCGTGCAGATAACGCGCGGGCTTGCGCAGCTGCGCCGGCAAAGCATCATCGCCACAGGGCGCGGCAAAATTACCGTTACGGATTTACCGGCACTGGCACGGCTCTGTTCTTCCGAAACCACCGGCTGATATTATGTGCTTTTATTATAAAGCGCAGAAGCAGAAACGTCTGCTTCAAATGATACAAAAGAAAACTAAAACGGCAATAACCTGCTCTATGCAAAAGTTATTGCCGTTATTTTTATACGTATATGGTTTAATAAATGCAGTACAGCTTGTGCGGCGAGCCTGTAAGCGCCTTGCCTCCGTTTGCCGTTACAAGGTAAGTATTCTCACTGCCAACCATGCCAATGTCGGGCAGGGCAATCTTCGGCTCCAGTGCAAAGGTCATGCCTTCCGTAAGCACTTCTTTAAAACGGTTGGCAACAGCCGGGCTTTCATCCATAGTAAGCCCTATGCTGTGCCCCAAAAACTTGCCGCCGTTCATAAACCCTTCGGCAAAACGGCTGTCAAAGCGCTTCATTGTTTCGTTATAAATATCTTCTACCACCGTACCGGGCTTTAACATGGCAGCGGCAAAACGTTCCAGCATTATGCAATGTTCGTGCGCCGCCAAAATCAAATCGCGGTTAGGGTCTTTGTTAATATCGCCAAAATAATATACTATCGTTTTATCGGTATGGTAGCCTTCCACGCCGCAGGGAATATCCAGATAAACCAGCCTGCCCGCTTTTAATTTGCGGAACGGCGAACCGATGCTCTGTACTGCAATGCAGGTGCCGCCCGTGCCGCCGGGGCCGTCAAAAGCAGTACGCACCAGCCCGCTTTTGCCAAACGACGCCACGCCGATAACATCTTCGCCCAAGGGCAGATTCATGCGTGCAATGCCGTGCGAACCACGCTTTAACATTTCTGTGTACAGGCTTACGGCAAGTTCGGCTTCGCTGATGCCTTCCTTTATCATTTTCGGCGCCAGCTGTTCCAGCACCGTCTGGTGAATCGCACCGCTGCGCTTCATCAGTTCCAGTTCATAGCTGCTTTTTACAAGACGCAGGCTGCACAGCAAACCGTCTATATCGGCATATTCTTTAAACGGCATATATTTGCGCAGCATATTCAGCCAGTCAACAGTGGCTTTTCTGCATTCCACATACATAAATTCCGGGCAAGCGCCATAAAATTCCGCCAAAGTGCGGAAGCTCTGCATTGGGCGGATATCCGGCAGCAGCGATTCATTGCGGGCACGGTCATAGCTGCGGCGCACCCACAAAATTTCGTCCTGCGGACGGATAACCAGTGCGCCCTCCTGCATTGTACCGGTAAAATAGTACATATTAACTTTATTATTAATAACCGCCATCTGCCAGCCGGGATGTTCTTTTTCCATTTCCTCACGGAAACGCGCAAGGCGTATCTGCAGTTCTTCAAGCGGTACGCGCCTTATTTCGTCAGTCATCAGCGAGGCATGTTCCAATATCGACATAATATTGCTCCTTTATGATAGTTTTATTGTAAACTAACTTATTCCAGGAAGATGTTAATGCTGTAAAGCCATAAGCAAAAACTGCGGCGGCAAAAATTATAAATTTAACATAAGAGAGTCCGGCTGCGCAGCCCGGACGGAATCGCAGAAGCCGCAGCATTTTTGTATGGCTGTAATAGTATTGACATCTTCTTTATTTCAAGCATAATCAGATTTACTTTACAATCATACCATACGTTGCCCTATTCTTCAATTAGCACAGGCATACAAAAAAACTCCGATGCCTGCCCAAACAAGCACCGGAGTTATCCTCGTTAATCCTTATTAAACAAACCCGTAAAATCAAAAGTGGCAAAATAATCTGCCGGAGTTTCGGCGCGGCGTATCATTTCAACACTGCCGTCCTCTTTCAGCAAAAGTTCCGCACTGCGCAGCTTGCCGTTGTAGTTATAGCCCATGGCAAAACCGTGCGCACCGGCGTCATGAATAAATACCAAATCGCCGATGTTTATTTCCGGCAGCATGCGGTCAATGGCAAATTTATCGTTGTTTTCGCACAAACCGCCCGTAACGTCATATTTGTGGTCGCAGGGAGCGTTTTCCTTGCCCATAACGGTTATATGGTGGTAAGCGCCGTAAATTGCCGGGCGCATCAGGTTGGCAGCGCAGGCATCCAGCCCGATATATTCTTTATAAATATGCTTTTGGTGAATAACGCGGCTTACCAGCGCGCCGTAAGGTGCCAGCATGTAGCGGCCCATTTCGGTATAAAGCCTTACATTGCCCATACCTGCCGGTACCAGCACTTCTTCATAAGCACGGCGCACGCCTTCGCCGATTTCCATAATGTCATTTTGCAGCTGTCCGGGGCGGTAAGCAATGCCAACACCGCCGGAAAGATTGATAAATTCAATGGAAGCGCCGGTTTCTTCTTTTAATTCAACGGCAACTTTAAATAAAATACGTGCCAGTTCCGGATAGTAATCGTTGGTAACGGTGTTGCTTGCCAAAAACGCATGCAGCCCAAAGTGTTTTACGCCTTTAGCCATAAGGCGTTTGTAAGCCTCGGTAAGCTGCTCACGCGTCATGCCGTATTTGGCGTCGCCCGGGTTGTCCATAATGTTGTTGGCAATGGCAAAATGCCCGCCCGGATTGTAGCGGCAGCACACGGTATCGGGAATATCGGCCACGCGCTCCAAAAAGTCAATATGGGTAATATCATCCAGATTTATAGTGGCATTAAGTTTGCGTGCCAGCTGAAAATCTTCGGCAGGCGTATCGTTGGACGAAAACATAATTTCATCGCCCTTAAAGCCAACCGCATCAGCCATTAAAAGCTCTGTATAAGAAGAGCAATCCGCGCCGCAGCCTTCTTCGTGCAAAATTTTTAAAATGCCCGGCGTCGGCGTTGCTTTTACCGCAAAATATTCTTTAAAACCTTTGTTCCAGCTGAAAGCTTTATTTACCCTGCGCGCAGTTTCGCGGATGCCTTTTTCGTCATATAAATAAAACGGCGTTGCATAACGTGATGCAATATCTTCAAGTTGTTCTTTGGTAACAAACGGAATTTTTTCAGACATTAATCTCAACCTTTCTGCAATTCAATCAGTTTAATTTCGTTTTTAAGCGCGTCCTTAAACAAATCCACCAGGTTACGCTTACAGGAATATAAACAGGTTGAATTTGCCCCCTCATCCAAATCACCGGTCAGCACCGTCTGCGAATCGGCTATCAGCCTTATCTGCCCTGTCTGTTTAACGGTGTTGTAGCAAATTGCCCCCGGAAGCAGGAAATCGCTGCCGGTAATAACCACTACCTTTAAGCCGCGGCCAAGCGCGTCTTCAAGTTCAGTACGCAAAAGTTCCATTACGGCGGCATTTGCCGATACATAAATGCGCGCTTTGGCATTAAGTACGGTGTTTTGCAGCTTGCTGATAATTTCTGCGTTGCCTTTAATGGTTATATAACCTTCGGCTTCATTTTTTACACCGGGCAGTTCTTTTATAAGCGCGTCGCGCATTTCCGCCAGGCGGCGGATTTTATTATTGCAGAACTCCTCCGGTGCAACCGGCGTATAACGCGTCACTTTGCCTTCTTCCATTATATAGGCAGCGCCCTTTTCCACCAGCCCGGCCAGTGCCGTATAGGTGTTGGAGCGGGATATGCCTGTCTGCTTGGCTGCTTCATAGCCTGTAAGGCGTCCGGCTTTTACCAGCAGCAGGTATAAGGTTGCCTCCTGGCGTGTAAGGTTAAAGTGCATTAAGCGTTCTACGATTTCCATTCCCCTCATTCAGCCCCTTATATATTGTTCCTGTTCAAGAACACTATACTCTTTTTTTATGCAGTTGTCAATAACTAACCTAAAAATTTATAAAAAAGTAAGCAGGCGGTTAAGCCTGCTGAACTTATACTGCTATTTTATTTTCTCAAAGGTATTTGTTAAATTGGCAAAATCCTGCAGCGAAAGCGTTTCGCCGCGGCGTTTGGGGTCAATGCCCGCAAGGTTCAGCCATTCCTGTGCCTGCTGCGAGGTAATGCCCATATTCTTCAGCGCATTGCTTAACATTTTGCGGCGCAGCGAAAATGCTGCCTTTACCACCCGGAAAAACAGTTTTTCATCACAAATTTCTACCGGCGGCACGGTGCGGTTTTTACATACCACAACGGCGCTGTCCACGCTTGGGCGCGGAATAAAACTTGATGGCGGCACGATAAAGGCTATTTCCGGCTCCGTGTAATACTGCATGGCAACCGAAAGCGCGCCGTAATCTTTTCCGCCCGGCGCTGCCGTTATGCGCTCGGCAACTTCCTTCTGCACCATAATTACCATGCGTTCAAGCGGCAGCTTTTTTTCAAGCAGCGCAAAAATTATCGGCGTGGTAATGTAATACGGCAAATTGGCTGCAACCTTAAAGGTTTTGCCGCCCATGGCGCTGTTAACGTCAAGTTCAAGCACGTCGGCATTAATAACACGCACGTTCTCGTAGCCTTCCAGCGTTTTTTCAAGCACCGGCAAAAGGCGTTTGTCCAGTTCAACAGCGGTTACATCCGCGCCGGTTTCTGCTAGGGCCTGCGTCAGCGTGCCAATGCCGGGCCCTACTTCAAGCACCGGTTCGCCGGGCACAAGTTCTGCGGCAGCGGCAATGCGGCGCACAATGTCTTCATCAATTAAAAAGTTCTGCCCGAGTTTTTTATCGGCATGCAGGTTAAACCTGCGCAATATATAGTTAGTAACTTCCGGTGTAGCAATTACAGGTTTCTTCATTCAACTTCTCCAATTTCCGCCAGTGCGGATTTAAATTCTTCGCGCGTTACGCCGTAGGTGTTAAGCCTTTGCAAAAAGCATTTGGCATTGCCGTAACCGACGCCCAAAAGTGCAGCCAGCTTATCACGCCTTACGCTTGCCATGCTGCCGCCGCTGAGCCCGTTTATCATTAAGTCACGCTCTGTAAATTCTTGCTGCGGCGTAAATTCATGATGGCGCACTTTGCCCAGCGCCGCTAAAATAGCTTTGGGGCTTGCCTGTTCCACGCCGATATCGCCATTGGCGGTTGCATCAATGCGAGGTATAAAAGCCTGCCCTGCCTCCGGAAAACGCTCCGTTAAAAAGCGGCGTATGCGGTTGCCCGCTCCGTCAGGGTCAGTAAGTATAATAATGCCGCGCTTTTTATACGCTGCTTCAATTTTGCGCAGTGTAGACGCGGCCAGCGTAAAGCCGCCCGTTTCTATCGTGTCGGCTTCCAGCGCGCGCCTGATTGCCGCGGTATCACTTTTTCCTTCTACTACAATAACTTCTTTCAGCACTTATTAGTCCTCTAAAATATAAACTTCCACATTACGGCGGCCCCAGTTAATTGCTTCCTCGTAACTGTCCATAAACAAATCCACGCGGTTGCCGCGGATAGCGCCGCCGGTATCGCCTGCAATGGCAATGCCGTAACCGGGGATATACATTTTGGTATAGTAAGGTATTACACGCGGGTCAACGGCAACAATACCGCGGGCAGCCACAAGGCCGATGGATGTAAGGCCAGTGCCGGTGCCGCAGTGTACGGTATAGGCGCTTGTTTCAGCAGTAATGATGCGGCTGTATTTTTTTCTGCCTTCCGGCGTTTCCACCGACATGCCAATGCCGCGCCTGATAACGGAATATTTGGGGTCAGCCAGAACTTCGCGGGCAATTTCCACTTCTTTCGGTGCTTTGCCCGTGCTTACCACGGATTTTTTTACAACTTTTACCTTGCCGGCTTTGCCCTGTTCCACAAGCTGCTCCTGCCCGTAAGGAATATTCTCGTCATCAATGTATTTTACGGGAATTTCCGAATCGGCCTCAACGGAGCTTAAAGTATCGCCTTTGTTAAGGATATGGATTTCCACATTGGCAGTAACCGGAGTATCTGCGGCAGGGTAAACGCGTTTTTTGTTAAAGCGGATGTTTAACTCTTTTAACGCTTCGCCAACAGTGTCTTTATTGGTAAAAAACTTCTGCTGCGAATCTCCGCGTACAACAATAACCGGCACGGCGCGTTTTAAAACCAGCACTTTACCGCGGCCGCTCGTTTTTTCTTCAATACGGTCTGCCTGCCCTACGGCAATGCCTGCTTCTTTAAAAACAGCGCGCGGGTCGGAAAGTTCTGTTGTAACTGTTCTTTCCGTACCGTCAAACTTTAAAATGGTAACAGGTGCTTCCGCCAAACCAAGATGCGTATGCCCACTGAATAAAATTACAAACATTATGGCTATCAAAATGGTTCTTCTGAAAACTGTAACATTTTTAGGCATAATATTACCTCCTTAATTCGGGGGTATTTTATCACAGCCTTTTTTATAATGTCAAGCCATCTTCCTTGAAGGTACTTTTAGTTTAAAATCAAACAACTCTTTACAAAAAGTATTATGCACAAGCACCTTTATGGTAAATAAAAGACGCAGCAGTAGCAGACTGCCGCGTCAGCATTATTTAATTTTATTAAAAAGCGTTTTAACGTTTTTCGTTGTCTGCGCTGCCAGCGCTTCAAAAGTTGTTCCGCGTACCAGCGCCGCATTTTGCGCCACAATTTCCGTATAAAGCGGATTATTGCGCTTGCCGCGGTAAGGCACCGGCGTTAAATACGGCGAATCCGTTTCAAAAAGCAGCAGTTCATCCGGCACAAAAGCAAGTACCTCACGCACTTTGGCTGCATTTTTGTAAGTACTTGTACCGCCAAAGCCAAAGTAATAGCCGCGTTTGGCAAGTTCCTTTGCCATTTCCAGCGAACCGGAATAACAATGGAAAACAGCCCTTGTTCCTGCAGGCACTTCGCTGCGGAAAATATCGAAAATATCGCCGTGCGCTTCACGGTCATGAATAATTACCGGCAAATCAAACTGTACGGCAAGGTCAATCTGCTCCAAAAGGCGTTTTTTCTGTACTTCTTTCGGCTCGTTTTCTTTCCAGTAATAATCAAGCCCTATTTCGCCGATTGCCGCAACTTTTGGATGCACAGCCAACGCTGCCAGTTTATCAAGATAATGCTCATCCTTAATGCCGGCAAGTTCTTCCGGATGCCAGCCCACAGCGGCATAAACAAAATCGTACTTTTCTGCAAGCTGTACGGCAAAAGCAGAGCTTGCTTCGTCACAGCCGGGATTGATAAAACCTTCCATTTCTTCGCCGATTTTGGCAATCAGCTCGTCACGGTCATCGGTAAAATAATCGGAATCAAGATGGGCATGCGAATCCCACAAACCTGCACGCGACATTTTATTTCACCTTGCTGCCGCTGGCAATGCCCGGTGCGTCTGCCAGTACCAGGTTGCCTTCGCCATCGCTGGCTGCCAGCACCATGCCGCGGCTTTCAATGCCGTGCAGCTTGGCCGGTTTGAGGTTGGCAATAACAATAACGTTTTTGCCTATCAGGTTTTCCGGTTCATAATGCTGGGCAATTCCGCTTACAATTGTGCGTTCCTCATCGCCGATTTTAACCTGCAATTTAATCAGCTTATCGGTTTTGGGTACGCGTTCTGCGGCAATAACGGTTGCCACACGCAAATCTATCTTTGCAAAATCATCAATGGTAATTTCACCGTCTGCTGCCGCTGCAGGTTTTGCTTCTTTTTTGGCTTCAGCTTTCGGAGATTCGGCTTTAATTGCCTTAGCGGCAGTTTTTTTGGTAGCCGCAATTACGGTTTCACCGGCTTCGGTAATTTCAATGCGCGGGAAAAGCGGTTCGCCCTTCTGCACTTTTGTGCCGGTTGCCAGTTTGCCCCAAACAGCGTCTGCCATAAAGAAGCTTTCCGGTTTGCCCAGGCCGAGTTGTTCGTAAATTTTCGGCGCGGTAACAGGCACAAACGGCGCAATCAAAATAGCAATAATGCGCAGCGCTTCGGCAAGGTTGTACATAACTGCCTGCAAGCGTTCTGCCTGCGCCGGGTCTTTTGCCAGAATCCACGGTGCGGTTTCATCAATATATTTATTGGCGCGGCCGATAAGGTTCCATACATCCTTAATAGCCTGGTTCAGTTCCATATGGTCCATGGCATCACTGTAACCGGCAACAGTTTCGTTAACAAGGGCAATAAATTCCTTATCAACGGCTTCCGTGCCTTCCTTATGCGTTACAACGCCGCCGTGGTATTTTTCAATCATGCTTACTGTACGGTGCAGCAGGTTGCCAAGGTCATTGGCAAGGTCGGCATTAATGCGGTTAATCAGCGCGTCGCGCGAGAAGTTGCCGTCGCTGCCGAGCGTAATTTCGCGCAGCAGGAAGTAACGGATAGCATCCGGACCGAATTCTTCAATTAAAGCAATCGGGTCGATAACATTGCCCTTGGATTTGGACATCTTGTCGCCGTCAACAACCAGCCAGCCGTGGCCGTAAACCTGTTTCGGCAGTTCTTCGCCCATTGCCATCAGCATAATCGGCCAGATAATGCTGTGGAAACGTACAATTTCCTTACCGACAAGGTGAATATTGGCAGGCCAGAATTTTTTAAACTTTTCTTCATCCGTGCCGTAGCCGATAGCGGTAAAGTAGTTTAAGAGCGCGTCAAACCAAACGTAAACAACGTGTTTCGGGTCGAACGGAACTGGAATGCCCCAGTCGAAAGTTGTGCGGGTAATGCACAAATCTTCCAAGCCCTGTTTGATGAAGTTAATCATCTCGTTGCGGCGGGAAACCGGCTGAATAAAATCAGGATGGGTTTCAATATATTCCAGAATTCTATCCTGGTATTTGGACAGTTTAAAGAAATAACTTTCCTCCGCCATTTTTTCTACCGGGCGGCCGCAGTCCGGGCATTTGCCGTCTACAAGCTGGCGTTCCAGCCAGTAAGATTCGCACGGAACGCAGTACAAACCTTCATAATTCTTTTTATAAATGTCGCCCTGGTCATAAATTTTCTGCAGTACAGCCTGCACAACTTTATGGTGGCGTTCTTCGCTGGTGCGGATAAAATCGTTGTTGGAAATGTTCAGCATTTTCCACAGCTTTTTAAAGTTTGCAACAATCGCATCAACATACTGAATCGGTGTAATGCCTTTTTCAGCTGCTTTGCGCTGAATTTTCAGGCCGTGTTCGTCGCTGCCGGTTAAGAAGAATACATCCTCGCCTTTGGCGCGGTGATAACGGGCAACGGTATCGGCAATGGTTGTGCAGTAAGCGTGGCCAATGTGCAGATTATCGCTGGGATAATAAATTGGGGTAGTGATATAAAAACTGTTCTTGCTCATATGCTTTCCCTTCTTTATATGTTAATTTTGTTTTGCCTTTTTTAAGGAATTCTTTTGTAATTTTATCACATTCTGCGCCGCTGTGCAAAAGTTTTGCTTCTTTTTGGCAAATCATTGACAGAACTTTACTTTTTGGGCATAATGGAAAAGCTGTGATCCTTTCCAGCGGAAAGGAGGTACGCCATGAACGATTTTATTGCAGCTTTTATCGTATCTGTTACGGCGGGTATAGTATCGTACTATATCTGCAAGTGGCTCGACAGATATTTGTAAATCACAGTGAGCCCAAATAAAAAACCGGGAGCTGGCACTCCCGGTTTTTTATTTCTGTACGTCATAAACGATACAGCAGCTTTTTATGCCTTAATTATAGCACGGCTTTTGTATAAAAGCAAACGTAAACCCTTTATTCTTCAGCCAGCAATCTGTTATAAAGTTCGCGCTTTGGCACTTTGCGTACTTTGGCAACCTGTGCCAGCGCTGCTTTTTTATCCATGCCCTGCGCAATCAGTGCCTTTACTTTGTCCAGCGGGTCAGCTGCCTGCGTTTCTTCCTGCACATCAGCCTCGCCCTGCGCTATAACAAGGCAGAACTCACCGCGCGGCGGTTGTGCTTCCAGCCATGCCAGGCATTCCGTTACGCTGCCGCGGAAGAATTCTTCGTGCAGCTTGGTAAGCTCGCGCGCAGCGGCAAGCTGCCTGTCGCCCCACGCCGCCAATATTTCTTTAAGCACGTCTTTAATACGGTGCGGCGCTTCATACAATATTATTGTTGAAGGAATGTTCTTCCACGCCGCAAGCTGCTCTGCCCTGTTCTTTTTGCTTTTGGGCAGAAAACCGCCGAAAAAGAACGGTGACGATGGCAGCCCCGAAGCAATCAGCGCGCACAATGCGGCATTTGCGCCCGGCAGCGGCACAACTTTTATGCCTGCATCAATCGCTTCGCGTGCCAGCTGCTCGCCGGGGTCGGCAATGCCGGGAAAGCCCGCGTCGCTGACAAGCGCTACATTCTTGCCGTCCAAAAGTTCTGCTATCAGCTTCGGTCCGTTTTTATCCTTGCTGTGCTCATCATAGCGCACCAAATGACCTTTAATATTAAAATGGTTTAAAAGCTGTAAGGTATGGCGCGTATCTTCCGCCGCAATAATATCGGCTTCGCTTAAAGTGCGCAGTACGCGCGGCGTAATATCTTCCAGATTGCCTATCGGCGTTGCGCAAAGATATAAAGTTCCGGCTTCCGTCATTTTGCCTGCTCCTTCGATTTATCGTAATACGCCAGTGCCTGCGCGCTTAAAGTTCCGTCGGCGTTGTACATTACAAGCGGCGGCAAAACGTCAAGCCCATAGCTGCCGCCCTTAACCATTTCCATTAAAAATATCCATGCAGGCTTGTCAACCGCGCTGTGCACCCATTGCAAACGTTTGGGCTGCAAGCCAAACTCCGCCGCCAGCTGCATGCACTCGGCAAAACGGTCGGGCAGCTGCACAATGGCAAAACGCCCGCGGTAACGCACGGCGTACGCTGCCGCTTTAAAAAAGTCACGCAAATCAGCCGTTACCTCGTGGCAGGCGGCAGTGCCAATTTTGCGGGTATTGCCGCTGTTGCGGTAGGGCGGGTTGGCAATTACCAAATCCATGCTTTCGGTTTTAAAATATTTGTTAATTTCGCGCAAATCGCCGCCAATTACTTTTACCGTTTCTTCAAGCCCGTTATCTTTAATGCTGCGCTCCATAAGGGCGGTAACTTTGGGGTTAAACTCTATCCCGGTTACCTTTTCTGCGCCGCGCGCCGCCAAAAACAGGCTTATTGCCCCTGTGCCGCTGCCAAGTTCCAGCACCTGCGCCTTTTTTACCAGATGCGCAAATGCCGCCACGAACACAGAATCCGTTGTAAAAGTAAATTCACCGGCGTCCTGCCAGACAACATAACCGCAGCCCGGCAGGGAATCGCGCCTGATTCCGCTGTGTACCATTAAATTTTATCCGCCTTGGAAGCATCCACGATTTCGTCCCATTCCACCTGAATGGTATTATCAGGCGTAAGCTGTACGGAAGCGGTGCGCATAGCGCGGTTAACGCCCATAACGCGGCCTTCGCCGAGCGGCGTAACAACCATAACGCCAACCTTCGGTGCTTCCACGCGTTCCGGCACGGAACGTTTGCCGCAGCAGCCGCTGCAATACACATCGTTTTCGTATTTTAAGCAGCACATCAGCCTGCCGCACACGCCGGAAATCTTGGCCGGGTTCAGCGACAGGTTCTGGTCTTTGGCCATCCTGATGGATACCGGCTCAAAATCGCCGAGGAAGGTAGCGCAGCACAAAGGCCTGCCGCAGCTGCCGATGCCGCCCAGCATTTTTGCTTCGTCACGCACGCCAATCTGGCGCAGCTCAATACGGGTACGGAATACGGATGCCAAATCCTTAACCAGTTCGCGGAAATCAATACGCCCGTCCGCCGTAAAATAAAAAATAATCTTGTTAACATCAAAAGTAAATTCTACGTCAATCAGCCGCATGGGGAGCCCGTGCTTGGCAATTTTGCGCAGGCAGATGTTAAAGGCTTCTTTTTCGCGCACTTTATTTTCCTGCACCTTCAGCGCGTCCTGTTCGGTTGCCTTGCGCATAACGGGTTTCAGCTGCGAAACAAGCTTGTTTTCCTCAACCTCTCTCGCGCCGATAACAACCGTTCCGTATTCCAAACCGCGCACCGTTTCCACAATTACGTGGTCGCCAACTTCCACTCCGGCATCAACCGGGTCAAAATAATATATTTTACCTGCTTTTTTAAACCTAATGCCTACTACTTTCAGCAAAATTTTCACTCCTTCCGCAGTAAATCAAGTTTCAAAACCAGCGCCTCCAAAACATTTTTGGCGCTTACATTTTTATTAATGTTCTGCCAGGCTTCCTGCGCAGCGTTTACGCCCTGCCTGGCTGTATGTAAAGGCCAATCTGCGGCAATGCCGTCAAGCCCGGCCATAATATCCGTATTGTAAACCTGCCCGCCTGCACCGCTCTGCACAAGCAGCACATCGCGCAGAAGGTAAATAAACTGTTCCGTTAAAAGCAGCGCGGACGCGCGGTCGTATTTTTCGCCCCAGCCCAGCGCCGCAATATAACCAAAAGGGTTTTGCAGCGGCAGTTTTTTCAGTAAATCCAGCGCCTCACGGCGGATTGCAAAAATATCTGCCTGATTATAACTTAACGCCCTGCCCGGCGAACCACCTGCAAGAGCCGCCAGTACCTGTGTGTTTTGAGTGATGCCTTTCGCTTTCAGTATCTGCTGAACGGCGCTGCTGTCCGGCGCATCAAAACGCAGGCGCACCACGCGCGACAGCACCGTCGGCAAAAGGCGTTCTGCCTGCTGCGTAATTAAAATAAACAGCCAGCCCGGAGGCGGCTCCTCCAGAAGTTTTAAAAGACTGTTGGCCGCTTCTGCCGTCATCTGCCCGGCATCGTCTATAATGCATACTTTATGTTCGGAAAGCACCGGCGCAAATGCCGCCTGCTTTGCCATTTCCTTAACCTGCTCGATTTTGATGTCTTTGCCTGCTTCTTCTGCCGTCAGCAGGTAAAAATCCGGATGGGCAAAACTATTGTTTTCAATATCCATCAAACGGCAGCTCTCGCAAATACCGCAGGGCTTTTTGGCCGCAGATTTACATAAAAATGTTTTTGCAAAATGCAGGGCCAGCATTTTTTTGCCAATGCCGCCCATACCATAAAACAAAAGGGCATGCGGGCGGCTGCCGGGTTTCAGCAGTTTTTGCAAAAACTCTTTATTCTGTTGGTGTCCCAGCACTTCATCCCACATAATTAACCTCATATTTTAATGGTAGTATTAATAACACGCATAATTTCAGCAGTTACCTTCTGTTCATCCTGCAAGGCATTAATTTTAAAAATGCGTTCCGGGTATTTTTCTGCCAGCAGCATAAAACCGTCCCGCACCTTCTTCTGAAATTCCAGCCCGGCATTTTCATAGCGGTCTTCAACGCCGCGCAAAGCACGCCTTGCCGCTAAAAGGTCCGGGTCGCCGTCAAGCAGTATTGTTAAATCCGGCTCCAAACCGCCGGAAGCAAAAGTGCTTAAACCGTGAATGGACTGCAATGGCAGCCCGCGTACAATTCCCTGGTATACTTCGGTAGAATCGCTGAAACGGTCGCACAGCACAATTTTCCCCGCCAGCAGCGCCGGTTTAATTACCCGCGCAACATGGTCGGCACGCGCCGTAATATATAAAAGCGTTTCCGTACGGGCATTCATTATCAGTTCCGGGTCAAGCACCATTGCGCGCAGGCTTTCAGCCAGCCTCGTACCGCCCGGTTCGCGCGTGCATACAACTTCACGCCCAAGCCTTCTCAATTCTTCAGCCACATGCTCCAGCTGCGTGGTTTTGCCGCAGCCGTCTGCGCCTTCCAGGCTGATAAAATAACCTTTTGCCATTTATTTAATCACCCGCAGTTCTGTTAATGTATAATCGGCCGGCCCGCTTACAGGCAGCCCCAGCTTTTTCATGCGCAGGCAGTAGTCAATTACTGCTGCCGTAACAAGTTCGCCCGGCCACAGCACCGGTATGCCCGGCGGATAAAAGCTCACCTGCTCCGCGCAGATTCTGCCTTCCGCCTTTTGCAGCGGAAGGCTTTCAGTTTCCGCGTCAAACGCGCTGCGCAGCGGCACTGCCGTAACAAACTCAGGCAGCTTCCAGCAGTTTTGTTCCTTTAAAGGGGCGCGTTTATGCTGCTCCAAGCCTGCAAAAACACGGCTTATTTTTTCAAGTACGGCATCATATTCTGCGCCGCCGTCTGCAAAGGTTACCAAAAAAAGCACGTTCTGCGCATCGGTAAGCTCTACGGCAATTCCTGCCTTGCGCAGGGCATCGCCGGCTTCCGTGCCGCTGTAACCCCACGCTGCCGTATTAACCGTTACTTTGGTGCAGTCAAACCCGGCTATGCCGTTTTTGCCTGTGCAGTCTGCATCCAAAAGTTTCAGCCCGGCAAATTTACTTAAGCACTTGCGCAGCTTTTCCGCCGCTGCCAGCGCACGCTCAATAAGTTTTTCGCCCTGCACAGCCAAAGTATAACGTGCGGCGTCTATTGAAGCCATCAGCAAATAATTGGGGCTTGTAGTTGTCAAAAGGCTCACCGCTTTCGCGGCACGCGTTAAATTAATGCGCCCGCCTTTAACATGCAGCAGCGAGCACTGCGTCATAGCGCCCAGAATTTTATGCGTGCTCTGCGCACAGGCATCCGCCCCGCACTGCAAAGCCGAAGGCGGCAGCTTACTGCTGAAGCCAAGGTGCGGCCCGTGCGCCTCATCCACCAAAAGGGCGGCATTATGGGCATGAGCTATTCCGGCAATGGCTTTTAAATCCGCAGCCTGCCCGTAATAATTGGGGCTTGTCACCAGCACGGCTTTAATATCCGCATGGCGCGCAAACATTGCTTCCACCGCCTGCGGCGTAATTTGCGTGTTAATGCCAAATACCGCGTCATATTCCGGCATTGCAAAAACAGGCTCCAAATTTGCCAGAAGCAGCGCGCCTGCCACACTGCGGTGAGCGTTGCGCGGCACTAAAACTTTATCTCCTGCTTTGCAGGCCGCCATCAGCATGGCATGAATAGCGCCAGTTGTGCCGTTAACGGCAAAAAAGCACCTGTCGCTGCCATACAGCTGCGCCGCTAAATTCTGCGCTTCCATTATATATGAAGAAGGCGCATGAATATCATCCAGTTCGCTCATCAGCGATACATCCATCGCCACGGCTCCTGCGCCGAGTTCGTTTTTTAAAAGCGCTTCCATGCCGCGCCCGCCCTTGTGCCCGGGCGTATGGAAGGGATAAACCTTTTCGTTTTTATATTTCAGCATCGCTTCAACAAGCGGCATTCTGTTCTGCAAAACAACCTCCAAGGCATATTAACCAATGTTATCTTTATATTTTATCACAGCACGCCGCCTAATTAAAGCATTTTAATCGGCGCGGCAATTTGCGCTGCATCATAATTTCCGTCAACCAGAATATACTTACAGCCATATTCACGGCACAAGCGTAAATTAGCTGCATTTTCCTATTAAAATTACCATTTTACACCTCCGACGCTTTATATTTTACCATAATAATAACAAAAACATTTTAATTAAACTTCTGCCATGCTACAATAAATATAGGAAAGCCGATTGGAGATGAAGCCTATGAAACTGCGCTCTAAACCAATGACCAAAGAACAAATAAAGCAGTACCTGCATAAGCTCCAGCTGGAAAATTTTACGCCCAGGGCTGATTTAGCAACGCTGCAGAAACTGCATGACGCGCATTTAAAATACATCCCCTATGATAATTTTGACTGCCTTAACAGCAAAATCACCTCGCTTAATCGAGAGAAAATGTTTAACAAGCTCATTTTGCACAACCGCGGCGGCATTTGCTTTGAGCTGAACGGGCTGTACGCCTGGCTGCTCGAATCGCTGGGCTTTAATTTCGTCAGCTTCGCCGGGCGCTTCATTAATAAAATAAACGTGTACCAGATGCGCCAGCACCGCAATATGTGCGTAACCATCGACGGCAAACGCTATATCACCGACGTCGGCGTCAACAGCGAAAGCCCGCGCATACCTCTTTTGCTGGAAGAGCAGCGCGTGCAAAGCGATGGCATCAGCCAGTACAAATTTACACGCGACGAGTTTTGGGGCTGGCTGCTGTGGCAGAAGGAAAAAGGCAAACCGTGGAAACGCATGCTGGGCTTTACCGAAGAACCGCAGCTGGAAAAAGATTACGTTTTCCCTTCTTTCTGGTGCGACGCACATCCCAATTCGCCCTTTAACAAAGAAAAAGAGCTTTCCATCTTCCGCGAGGACTGCAACATCACCATCCGCGGCAACTTTTTAAAATTTTACCTGAGCGGCAGGGTTAAATACCGCTATAAAATAAAAAACGGCGCCGACTTAAAAGAGGTGCTGTGGGAATACTTTGGCATTAATGTGGAATACCGCCTGAAAAATGACGGTATGGACTACGAATGAGGTAAAAATGACTGCAATACCGGATTATGTAAAAAAAATACTGCATATGCTTACAGAAGCAGGCTACGAGGCTTACATTGTCGGCGGTGCCGTGCGCGATTTACTTTTAAAACTGCCGCCCGGCGATTTTGACATTACCACCAGTGCCACGCCGGAAGAAATCAGCGCGGTATGCCGTGCCAACAATATTAAAACCATTGATAATCTCGGACAGAACTTTGGCTGCGTGGTTGCCGTTATAGACGGCGTGCCTGCGGAAATTACCACCTTCCGCGGAGAAAGTTATGGCGCTGACGCCCACAAGCCGGAAAAAGTATGGTTCAGCAAATCGCTGCGCGAAGATTTAAGCCGCCGTGATTTTACCGTTAACGCCATGGCAATGGATATTAACGGCAGAATATATGACTACCATAACGGCATGGAAGATTTACAAAACCATATTCTGCGCACCGTAGGCGACGCAAGGCAGCGTTACAGCGAAGACGCACTGCGTATGCTGCGCGCCTGCCGTTTTGTAGCTCAGCTTGGCTTTGACTATGTGCAGGAAAATGACGTACTGCCGCCCTTTGGCGAAGAAAACACGCCTTACTATATGCCGCGCAATTTCAGTTTCCCCACCGGAAACTGCGCCGGTTTATCGCTTGAACGCGTGCGCACCGAACTTGACAAACTGATTACAGGCAAATATGCAGGCAAAGGCCTGATGCTGATGATGGCAACAGGGCTGACAGAGGCCAAATGCCGCATAAAAGAAAACGGCACATATCATGAAATTGATATTCTGCCGGAACTGCGCCACCTGGAAGGGCTGCCGCAAAACAGGCGCTTTCACTGTTACAACGCCTGGGAGCATACATTAAAAGCCGTTGATAACAGCCCGCGCGATTTAACTATCCGCTGGGCCATGCTGCTGCATGACCTCGGCAAAGGCATGCCCGGCATCCGCGGCACCCATCCGGACGGTTCACCCAGTGACCACGGCCACGAAGCGTTAAGCGCAGTTATGGCGCAGGACGTAATGACGCGCCTGCGCTACCCCAAAGATTTTGCCAAGCGCGTTGTATGGCTGGTATCGCGCCATATGCGCTTTGCGCCGATGATGTTTACCAAAGAACGCACGCTGACGCGCTGGGTACGCGCCGAAGCCGCCAGCGGCGAATTCCGTACCTCCAAAGATTTAACGGAAGCCTTCTCGCAGCTGAAAGAAGTGTTTTTGGCTGACATGGGCGCAACGCACGCCGGCAACAACCCGCAGCTGATGGCAGAAGGGCGCGAACTGGCAGATGCCGTGATAGAAATTGCCCGCAATAAAATGCCGGTACATACTGCCGACCTTGCCGTAAACGGAGCAGACCTTGCGCAAATTATAACGGACGGCGCAGAAACTGGCATATTTTTAAAATATCTCCTAGAACGTGTCCGCAGCGGCAATTTGCCCAACGAACGTGCAGCACTGCTCGAAGCGGCAAAACACCGCCAGCAAAAAACATCTGCCAAAGCAGAAATTTAAATTTTATATTGTACCTGCAAATGCAAAGTGCTATACTTAATTTGTATGGGGACGTAGCTCAGCTGGGAGAGCGTACGGTTCGCATCCGTAAGGCCGAGGGTTCAATCCCCTTCGTCTCCACCAAAATTAGTTTTTAAAGGCAGCATATTATATGCTGCCTTTGTTTGTATGCAAAAACTCCCGCACGTAATGTGCGGGAGTTTTTTATGCTTTTTATTCTTCCCTTTTAGCAAGGCTTACAAACTTGGTGAATTGCTTGTGGAAGAACAGGTTTACCGTGCCAACCGGGCCATTACGGTGCTTGGCAACGATAAGTTCCGTTATGTTTTTATTTTCGGTTTCGGGGTTATAGTAATCTTCGCGGTACAGGAACATTACAATATCGGCGTCCTGCTCCAAAGAGCCCGATTCGCGCAGGTCAGAAAGCATCGGGCGTTTAACCTGGCGCGATTCCACGCTGCGGCTGAGCTGCGACAGTGCGATAATCGGCACATTCAGTTCACGCGCCAGTGCTTTCAGCGAACGGGAAATTTCGGAAACTTCCTGCTGGCGGTCACCGCTTAAATTGCGCTTGCCGCTGCCCTGCATTAACTGCAAGTAGTCGACAACGATTAAATCGAGCCCGTGTTCAGCTTTTAAACGGCGCGCACGGCTGCGCATTTCCATTGCCGTTATGCCTGCCGTATCGTCGATATAAATCTGCGCGGCGCTTAAAGAATCGGCTGTCTGTATCAGCTGAATCCAGTCCTCGTCACGCAGTTCACCGATACGCAGGCGCTGCGAATCGATATTTGCTTCGGCGCAGAGCATACGCTGTACAAGCTGCTCCTTGCTCATTTCCAAACTGAAAAAAGCAACTACCTTCGGCTTGCCGTCCGTCTGCTTGCCGCTGCGGATGGCAACGTTCTGCACAATGTTCAGCGACAATGCCGTTTTACCCATGGAAGGGCGTGCTGCCAGAATTATAAAATCACTGCCATGCAGGCCGCTGGTAAGGTTGTCAAAATCAACAAAACCGGTCGGCAGGCCTGTTAAGCCGTTCTTGTTATTCATTAATGCTTCCAAATCCTTAAAGGAATCCATAACAATGTTGTTAATCGGCACAAAGTCGGTATCCTTTTTGCGGTTGGAAATATCAAGTATTTTCTTTTCGGCGCTGTCAATAATATCGCTTACATCTTCGCTGCCTTCGTAGCCAAGTTCCGCAATTTCCGTAGCGGAACGCACCAGCTGGCGCAGAATGGATTTTTCTTCGACAATACCGGCGTGATAAACCACATTGGCGGCCGTCGGCACGGAATTGGCCAGCGAAGTGACATAGGCAATGCCGCCAACATCTTCCAGCTTGCCGTTCTTTTTTAAAACTTCGGTTACCGTTACCAAATCGACTGCTTCATTGCGGTTATAAAGTTCCAACATAGCGTTAAAAATAACCTTATGCGCCTCGCGGTAAAAATCTTCGGAGCGCAGTTTTTCCATCACTTTGGCAATAGCTTCCCTTTCAAGCAGCATTGCGCCCAAAACTGCCTGTTCCGCCTCTATGTTCTGCGGTGGTACTCTGTCAATCATGGCAAACGCCTTATTCTGCCGCTACGGTTACGGCAAACTCGGCAGAAATTTCCGGGTGCAGTTTGGCAACGGCGGTGTATTCGCCAATGCCTTTTACGGCGCCCTTCAGTTCTACCTTGCGGCGGTCAATATCAAGTTTGGTCTGTTCAATTAAGGCTTCGGCAACATCTTTACTGGTTACGCTGCCAAACATTTTGCCGTTTTCGCCTACGCGCACTTTAACAACTACGTGTACTTTTTTCAGCTGGGCAGCAAGCATTACAGCTTCGTCCTTGCGCTGAGCGGCGCGGTGTGCCTGCGTTGCCTGGTCTTTTTTAGCCTGGTTTAAGTTGGCTGCGTTGGCTTCCTTTGCCATTTTGCGCGGCAGCAGATAGTTGCGGCCATAACCTTCCGCGGTTTCTACAATATCACCTTTTTTGCCTAAATTTTTAACGTCCTGCAGCAGAATCACTTTCATTATTATCATTCTCCTCTAACTGTTTTTTCGCTAACGCGATAATTTGTTTTTTAACTTCTTCAACACTGATATTTTTAAGCTGTACGCCGGCTACTGTCTGATGTCCGCCGCCGCCCAGTTCTTCCATAATAATCTGTACGTTAACGGTACCGTCGCTGCGGGCGCTTACGCCCAAAGAACCGTCAACGGAATATTCGGTTATAACAACGCTCATGCAAACGCCGGTAATATTAATCATTGTATCGGCTGCCTGAGCCGCAATAACAGACGATTTAACTTCTTTCGGCGCATTTTCGTAAACAGAAATTACCATGCCCGGCTCCGGCATTTCGGCTTCTGCCACCAGGCGCGATTTAACCTGTACGGAATCAAGGTCATCCTTAAACAACTGGCGCACCATATTCGGGTCGGCACCGCTGCGGCGCAGAAGTGCTGCCGCTTCAAAGGTACGCTCGCCGGTCTGCACGGCAAAGTTTTTGGTATCGACAACAATACCGGCATACAGCGCAGTTGCCTCGCCTTTGGTAAATTCCAGCCTGTCATTAAAGTAGCCCACAAGCTCCGTTACAAGTTCGCTTGTAGATGACGACGACGGTTCCATATATTGCAGCGTGGTATTTTTAATGGCGTCTTCCGCGCGGCGGTGATGGTCGATAATAATGCGCCACGGAATAGCGTCCAGCACTTTCTGGCTGGCACAGAGCATTTTGCGGTGGTGGTCAACCAGAACCAAAAGCGACTTGGGCGAAATATGCTTCAGCGCTTCTTCTTCCTCTAACATAATATCCGCATAAACATCGTCTTCATCCATCAGTTTCATATCGTTGCTGCGCAGCGTTTCGGCAATTTTGCGCACCGATTCGTTCTGCCCGCTGACAACAATATAGGTTTCCTTGCCAAGACTGCGGGCCATTTTTGCCATGCCGATAGCACTGCCGATAGCGTCGAAGTCTTCCATTGTATGGCCCATTACAAAAACCTTTTCGGCCGAAACCATCAGTTCATGCACGGTATGCGCAACAATGCGGGCACGCACGCGCGTGCTTTTAGCTGTAACGGTTGTAATGCCGCCAAAGAACTGTAAGCTGCCGCCTATTGCCACAACAACCTGGTCGCCGCCGCGCCCGAGCGCCAAATCAAGCGCTTTGGCAGCGTTAAGGCTTACTTCTTCCAGGCTGCGGCCGTCGCAGGCAATGCCCACGCTGATAGTAGGCGTAATTTTATTGCCTACCTGTATTTCATGTATCTTATCCAAAACAGGGAACTTCTTTTCCATTAAGTCCTGCAAAGAAGCCTGATTGATGCCGACCAGAAAACTTTCTTTATTGTTGGCAAGAATAAAGCCGTTTTCTTCTTCGGCCCATTTGCTGAGGACTTCGTTTACTTCGCCGGAGATATTGGCGCGCGTGCTTTCGCCCATGCCTTTGGTTACGTCTTCGTAATTATCAAAACGCACATAAGCAAGGCAGAGTTTTTCGTTGGCGTATTTCTGGCGCAAAAGTTCAAAATCCGTAACATCCGTTAAATAAAATATCAGGCTGTAGCCTTTGCTTTCTTTTTTGCCGGCCCTTTCGCCTGCCAGCACACGGCAATGGCGCAGGCGGTAATAACGGCCGTTAATTAAAAGCAGGCGTTCACCGTCTTTAATGCTTAAAGCGTCAAAGGCGTTTTCCGGCAGGTCAAAAATTTCTTCCGGGCGTTTGCCATCTACATTTTTCACTCCGGCAAAACCGGCATATTCCACAAACAGCTCGTTTTTCCACTGCAATTTGCCGTCCTGCCCGAATACGG
>ULSQ01009182.1_pt1 | contig 24388 bp, 17 predicted proteins | sample 1956821 | NCBI WGS metagenome assembly ULSQ01 (sample SAMEA4835712, study PRJEB28245) | human gut metagenome | biome: gut microbiome; material: fecal sample | place: Denmark | collected 2008 | reverse complement strand
GGGAGTAAATATCTGTGTAAATCTGTGAAATCTGTGGGAGAATATTCTTTGCCAGTCTGCTCTGTGAATTCCGTGAATTCTGTGGGAGTATTATTCTGGCTGCGTGGGTACGGCAAGAATGCCGTACCCACAAGTGCACCCCCTTGGAGCTATCCTACAACCCCACGCCCCACTTCTTCAGCTGCTCGAAGTCGATGTCGGCGAAGCCGGCTTGCTTCAGCGTTACGGAACGGTTGTGGTCGTTGAGGTAGCGGCGAGCGCCGCAGCGGTATGTAGGATTGGCGAGCGAGAGCGGCATCACATCGGCGACGCACGACGCACTGATGCCTGCGATGGAGAGCATCGTCGGGAAGACAGACGCGCTCGACTGCACATCCTTTTCGCGGTTGGCGTTGAGCGCTGCGACAACAGCAGGATACTCCGCACGGTAGGAAGCCGAGGTCCAGACAAGGAGCGGCACATGTATGCCGTGCGACGCCGGCGTGGGCGAAGCGTGGAGGAAGCGCTTGCGATAGTCGTCGAAGATGTTCTCGCCGTGGTCGGACGTGTAGAGCATTGCCGCCTGCGCCCCACTCTTGCCGAGCATCGTGATGATGCTGTGCAGCACGAAGTCGGTCTGACAGATGGTGTTGTCGTAGGCGTTGATGAGCTGCGCACGGTTCTTCGGCTCAGCCTCCGTCGGCGTGTCGGGCAGGAACTTGGCGTGACTCTGCGGATAGCGGTCGCGGTAGTTGAAGTGCGAGCCGTACGTATGCAGCACGATAAGCTCCTTCTTGCGCTTCTTGGCGAGGATGTTCTTCACGTAAGGCAGCAGACGCTCGTCGCTGGTCTGCGCCGTCACGTCGCCAGTGATGACGCTAACAGCCGAGCGGATGAACACGAAGTCGTCTGCCTCGTCGCCGAAGAAGTCGATGAACGAGTGGTTGGGCTGCTGGTTGGAGATGAAAGAGGTGTGGAAGCCTGCCTCGCGGAACGCCGTGATGAGGCTTTTTTCGCGGTACAGACGTGCGTGGTTCTCGGCAGAAGCCGCAGCGAGCAGCATCGGCACACTCTTGTGCGTGGTGTTCGACTGCGAGAGCACATGGCGGAACACGCTGAGTCCGTCGGTCTTTGAGAGCAGCGGATTGGTCTCGCGCTCGTAGCCGTAGAGCTGGAAGTTGTCGGCGCGTGCCGTCTCGCCTATCACAAGCACATACACCTCGGCAGAGTCGGCGTCGTGAGCCGAACGGGCATTGAAGCGGAAAGAGGCTACATCCTTGCGGTAGTCGGCTACACGTCCGCTCTCGCGGCAGGCGAGGTAGAGGTTGTAGAAGATGTTGGCTGGATAGACATGATCCTCGGCACGATAGTCGAAGTCGCTGTCCTTAGGATAAGCCGCGTAGCACAGCGCTATAAGCACGGCGCCCGCAGCCATACCGCACCATGAGTAGCGGCGCACACGCTTGAGGAACGCTACGTCCTCGGTGCGGTGGCGTGCCCACGACATTGCGGCGAGCACGAGCAGCGGCAGGTAGAGGATGAACACGGTAGCCACGGCGGGCACGAGGTTGTTGAGCAACTCCATCGCCTCGCCGGGGTTGGTGGTGACGAGGTTGAGGAACATGTCGACGGCTATCACGCCGCGACCGAAGAGGTAGAGCAGCACTATCTGGAAGGCTGCGAAGAAGACGATGAGGAAGAGGAACCACACCTGGCGTCCCGTCTTCTTGGAGAGCGTCATCAGCAGCGCGTAGAGCGATACGGGCAGCACAACGTTGGCTACACAAGCCAGCACGGGCATGTGCTCGGTGAAGCAGAGCGCCACGTTGGGGACAGCGAGCGAGAGCACGATGTAGAAGAAAAGGAAACGGGGAGAGGTGAGGAGACCTAATATCTTTTTCATAAGAATATACTTTAAATAAAGAGGTTGGGTTTAGTTGAGAGTTTTTTTAGTTGAGAATTTAGAGTTGAGAGTTGAGAGTTATGATTACCTTGAGAATCTCAAGAAGGCGCAAGCTGTAGTACATATCATAACTCTCAACTCTCAATTCTCAACTCTCAACTGAGGGAACTCTCAACTAAATATTAGAATGCTTCGTTGATATTGAATATAAAGCTGTGCTGTCCCGACTTACCGAAGCCGTAGTCGAGTCGCACGTTGACATTCTTCTTGAACTCCCAGCGGTAGCCCACGCCCATGTTCGGCAGTATGTGCTTCCACTCTATCTTGCTGAACTTCGGGAAGATGGTGCCGGCGCCTACCCACGCCACCACGCCGTTGCGCTTCCACACATGCTGTCGCAGCTCCACCTGCGCCTCCATCTTATGGTTGTCGCGGTAGCGGCCCTGGTAGTAGCCGCGCATCGAGTAGCTGTCGCCGAGCTGCGCGAGCATCGACCACTCCACTTCGCCGAAGTTGAGCTGCGTGCGGAAGTCGGCAGCGAGCGTAGCACCGCGCCACAGATGCGTGTAGCCGTCGATGCGGAAGTCGGTGGTGTAGGAGTTGTACTTGTTGCCGATGAACTTCGGGCGCATCAGCTGCATGAACTGGATGTACATGCCTCGCTTCGGCGCCGTGAGGTTGTCGCGCGTGTCGTAGATGGCAGTCACGCCCGCACCGAAGTTGAGAGTCTCCGGGCGTTCGCCGCCAAGCAGTTCTTTGCGGTCGAACTTAGTGCCGCGCACATAGTCGAAGTCGACGGTCGGACCGATGAAGAGGTTGTCGGCGGTGCGTATCAGCCAGTCGGCTTTGAACTGCGCCTGCCAGCGCTTCATCTTGCTCTTGTTGGCGTCCTGGTTGCCCATGTCGTAGCCCCATCCCCAGATGTAGCACGGGAAGGAGTAGAAATAGACCGTGTAGTTGAGGCGGTGGGTGTCGCGCGGGAACTTATGTGTGCCGCGCACGCCGAGCATGTAGAAGCCCACGGTAGAGACGTCGCCGAAGAGCGACACGTTGCTCGGAGCCGAGAGCGAGTCGGTAGGGTCTGAACGGTAGAGACCGGCAGCCACGAGTCCGATGCCGAACTTGGTGTCGGAGCTGTAGTGGGGTCCGCCTATCACGCTGAAGTCGAAACGCTTGTTCTTCTTCTCCTTGTTGGCGTCGTTGAAGTAGGCAAGGAAGCGGTTGAAGAGGCTCTTCTTCGGCTTTGCCACGCTCGCGCTGTCGGCAGCCAAAGGCACGTCTGCGGCAGGCGCAGCAGCTACTGCGGTAGTGTCAAAACAGAACGGCTCTGTAGCCCGAGCGGGCTGCAGAGCTATCGTAAAGAGTAAGAAAAGAATCGCTTTTAAGGGGCGCATAACCTTGTTTTTTATTAATAATTAAATAGTATTCTTGGCTTAAGAAGGCTCGGATATCTCAACACCTCACCATCTCAACACCTCACCATCTTAATACACCAGTCCTACGTTGTCTACCCAGAAGGTGTTGCCCACGGTGCCTACGTAAGCACCGCCGTGGCTCGACGAGAACTGCAGCACGATGTGCGTCGGTGTGGCGTCGGCATCAGCCCAGCCGGTCTCCTTCACCAGCACGCTCTTGCCCTTGGAGTTGCGAGCGTAGTCGGTAGAACGCAGACCCATCATCGAAGCGTCGTAGAACGACTTGCCGGTGATGTTGCCGTAGTGAATCTCGTAGGTGGCGTCCTCAACCCATCCGTTGGTCGACTTGCCGTACTTTACCACTACGGTACCCACGCGCTGCGCGGTGATGTTGCCATGCGCATCCTCGTGGCGACGCTGCAGAAGCAGAAGAGCCACGCAGTAGTCCTTGCCAGGCACAGTGGTCACCTTAGAGAAACCAGTCTGACGGATGCGGTTGGCGTTGCCCGGCACATGCACACGGTAGTCGAAGCGCAGAGCCTTGGGACGATGAGTGAACGGAATGCCGAAGTTAAGCGCCTTCGGACCTTCCTTGGTGCCGGTGATAGGCTCCTTCATGTCGCCGAGGAAGATGCTGCCGGCGGCGAGCACCTTAATATTAATAAGACCAAGCACCTTGCAGGTCTCGATGTGGGTGGTCATTTTGACGCAATGTCCCGATCCGCGGTTGTCGCGATACACCGAATTGTTGGTCTTCGTGATGCCCGAAACCTTAGCCATCACGTTGCTCGTGCCCCAAGGCGATCCGCCGAGGTTCACGTATGGGTTGTTGCCATTCAGGGCTCTGTTTGGTCCAATCTCGTAGAGTGTCTTTGTGTTGCCACCGATGACAGCCGACTCATGAATCTGACGTGTCACCCATGTGTCGAAATTGCCGTACTTGAACAATACGAACTTTCCTTCCGCACTGGCTGAAAGACTACATAAAACGCAAAGCATTGTCACAATGCTGCTCTTGAACATTAATTTTTTCATCTCCTAATTATTATATATGTTGTTACTATTTCATTACAACTGATGTTGTAGTTTCAATGACTACTACTATTACAGTTTGGTTGCAAAGCCGTTAAAAGCCTTGTCGTTAGGCGCAAAGATATACAAAAAAGGCAAATGCGAAAACTTTTTTATTACAAAAGTTTTCCATTTGCCTTAATATTTAATGTCTGTCAACACTTCGAAAGAAATAAAGACGACTTTTAGTAGCTTTTAAGCCAACCGTTTTTACTTGCCCGTAATCACTTCTACCGCCTTGCTCACGATGTGGTTCTGCTCGTTCATCAGGCGGAAGTATTCGTTCATATCCCAGATGTCGCGGGCTATGAGCGCCTTCAGTTGCAGACGCAGCATGGGGAGCGTGCGCTTGCGCTCGGCGACGTCGCGAGGCTTCACCTTCTGGCGCTCGGCTTCAGCGAAGAGCGTGTCTACCATCGCCTGCGGCACCTCGAAACGCTTCATGTAGTCGTCGAACTTCGCGTACTTTGCCTTCAACTCGTCGCGGTGGTCCTCAACGTATCGCAGCGTTGTGTTGATAACGAGCGAGCGGGCTACGAGCTGGCGGTGGAACGCTGTGTACTGTGTGGTGTCGAGCGGCACGAACACGTCGGGCATAATGCCTCCACCGCCATACACCGTGCGGTGCTTGCGCAGAGTGTAGCAGCGCAGCGAGTCGTTGAAGTGTATCGAGTCGGCAGAGTAGAGTTCACCGTGCTTGAAGCGCTTCTCTATATCCTGCGCGTAGTCTTCCTTCTCGCCCTTCTCGTATGGCTTCTGTATGCAGCGGCCCGAGGGCGTATAGTAGTGGGCTACGGTGAGACGTATCATCGAACCGTCGTCGAACTCGATAGGACGCTGCACCAAACCCTTGCCGAACGAGCGGCGGCCTATCACGGTTCCGCGGTCCTGGTCTTGGATGGCGCCGGTGACGATCTCGGCTGCCGACGCCGAATACTCGTTGATGAGCACGCATACCTTGCCCTTCTCAAGGCGTCCGCCGCCACCAGCGTTGTACTCCTGGCGCTTCTGGGCGCGTCCCTCGGTATACACCACGAGGTCGCCCTTCTGCAAGAACTCCTCAACGATGCGCACAGCCGACTGCAAGTAGCCGCCGCCGTTGTCCTGAAGGTCGAGGATAAGGTCGCGCATGCCGGCTTTCTGCAGCGAGTCGACTGCGGTCATGAACTCGCCGTATGTGGTTGCACCGAACGAACCGATGCGAACATAGCCCACGTGCGGACGTATCATATAGTAGGCGTCGAGCGTGTGTACGGGTATCTTCGCACGTGTTACGGTGAACGTGAGCAGGTCGGGCACGCCGCGACGCTTCACGCCGAGCTTCACCTTCGACGAGCGCGGACCGCGCAGGCGGCGCATTATCTCCGAACGCTCCATCTTCACACCCGATATGGTTGTGTCGTTGACGGTGATGATGCGGTCGCCGGCAATGATGCCTACTTTCTCTGACGGGCCTTTGCGTACGGGCTGGATGATGAGCAGCGTGTCGGAAATCATGTTGAACTGCACGCCGATGCCGTCGAACGATCCCTGCAGAGGCTCGTTGAGCGACTTTGTCTCCTTCGCCGTAGTGTACGACGAGTGGGGGTCGAGCTTCTCAAGCATGCCGCGTATGCCGTCCTCTACGAGCTTCTGGTCGTCTACCGAATCGACATAGAGATTGCTGATGGCGAGCTCTGCTATCTGGAGCTTCTTGAGCGGATTGACGCGCTGTGCGAACGTAGCTACGCACAGCAAAAGAAAAACCAACGCACCCACTCCCGTCTTTAACGAGAATGAGTGCGATGCGTTATGTTTGTGATTATTGGTACGTTTCATAATCTGATTGTTTTGTTATTCCATGTCTTCCTCGGGCAGATCTTCCTCCACAACAAGGTTGTCGATGATGAAGTTCTGTCGCTCCATGGTGTTCTTGCCCATGTAGTATTCGAGGAGCTTCTGCACCTGGTCGGTCTTGTGCAGCGTAACCTGCTCAAGTCGCATCTCGGGACCTATGAAATGGGCAAATTCTTCTGGCGAGATCTCGCCCAGACCTTTGAATCGTGTTATCTCAGGGTCGGGACCGAGGTCGCGTATCGCCTGCTGGCGCTCGTCCTCGCTGTAGCAGTAGCGGGTTATGAAGTCGCTCTTCTTCTCCTTGCCCGTAAGACGCGCGTCGGCATCTGCCACAACCTTCTTGTTCTTAATCTTGGTGCGGCGGTTGCGCACGCGGAACAGCGGAGTCTGCAGCACATAGACGTGTCCTTTCTTGATAAGGTCGGGGAAGAACTGCAGGAAGAACGTGATGATGAGCAGGCGTATGTGCATACCGTCCACATCGGCATCGGTTGCCACTATCACCTTATTATATCTGAGCGTATCGAGTCCGTCCTCTATGTCGAGCGCAGCCTGCAGGAGGTTGAACTCTTCGTTCTCGTACACCACCTTCTTTGTCAAGCCGTACGAGTTGAGCGGCTTGCCGCGCAGCGAGAACACCGCCTGAGTGTTCACATCGCGACTCTTTGTGATAGATCCGCTGGCAGAATCGCCCTCGGTGATGAAGATAGAAGACTCTTCCTTGCGGTCGTTCTTCGCGTCGGAATAGTGGATGCGGCAGTCGCGCAGCTTGCGGTTGTGGAGGTTTGCCTTCTTGGCGCGTTCGCGAGCCAATTTGGTGACACCAGCCATCGCCTTGCGCTCACGTTCGCTCTCGGTTATCTTCTGCTGCATCACCTCCGCAACGTCGGCGTGTATGTGCAGGTAGTTGTCTACCTCGAGCTTCACGAAGTCGCCCACGTACTTGTTGATGCTTTCTCCGCCCGGCGCCATCTGAAGCGAACCGAGCTTAATCTTTGTCTGGCTCTCGAACATAGGTTCTTCTACGTTCAGCGCCACGGCAGCCACGAGTCCGTTGCGTATGTCGGTGAACTCGTAGTTCTTGCCGAAGAACTCCTTGATGGTTCTTGCTATATGCTCCTTGAATGCGCTCTGATGGGTGCCGCCTTGCGTGGTGTGCTGTCCGTTCACGAACGAGTGATACTCCTCGCCATACTGGTTGGTATGCGTGAAAGCTATCTCGATGTCCTCACCCTTCACGTGTATTATGGGGTAGAGCGGGTCGGTAGTCATCGTGTCGGTGAGCAGATCTGCCAAGCCGTTGCGCGAGAGGATGCGCCGACCGTTGTACATAATCGCAAGACCAGAGTTGAGATATGTGTAGTTGCGCAGCATTGTCTCCACGAAGTCGTCGTGGAACGAATAGCCTACGAACAGTGTGGGGTCGGGTTCGAAGAAGATGTACGTGCCGTTCTCGTCAGCAGAGTCTTCGGTGATGTCCGACTTGAGGTTGCCGCGCTCGAACTTGAGCGCACGCACCTTTCCGTCGCGGTACGACTTCACCTCGAAATGTGCCGAGAGGGCGTTCACCGCCTTCACGCCAACGCCGTTCAGACCCACACTCTTCTTGAACGCCTTCGAGTCGTACTTGCCGCCGGTGTTGAGCACGCTGACAGCCTCTACGAGCTTGCCCTGCGGAATGCCGCGACCATAGTCGCGCACCGACACACGCAGGCGGTCGTCGATGTCTACCTCTATGCGCTTGCCGGCATTCATCTTGAACTCGTCGATGGAGTTGTCGATTACTTCCTTCAGAAGCACATAGATGCCGTCCTCGGGCAACTGACCGTCGCCCAAGCGACCGATATACATACCAGGACGTGTACGCACATGCTCCATGTCGGAGAGGTGGCGTATGTTGTCGTCGGTATACTGAACTGTGGGTTGAATGTTTTCTTCCATTTTATTTCTTTATATCTTATAGCATCCTAAACGATTGTGACAGCACCAAGGATGCTATCCGATTTAAATGTTCTTTTTATAGCATCTGCGGCGCTTGTGTATCTCGCGGTTGAGATACTGCCACTGTCCCTGAACCTTCATGTTGGTCTCCATCTCGACGTGGGTCTCTCCCCACTTGAAGCCGAGGCGCTGGTAGCGCGGGATGAGGTCGTAGAAGAGCAGAGCGTTGGCGCCTTTCTGACGGTATTCGGGCAGAATGCCTACGAGCAGAAGGTCTACGACGTCGGTCTTGTGGAACTTCAGCGCACGCAGTATGTGCCACCAACCGAAGGGGAAGAGCTTTCCGCCGCACTTCTGCAGGGCGTGTGCGAGCGAAGGTATGGAGATGCCCACACCAACCACCTTATGGTCGGGTGTGTTCCAGTCTTCGATGATGGTGATGAGGTCGAGGTCTGCCATGGGCAGATACATCTTCACATACTGTTCTATCTGTCGGTCGGTGAGCTTCGAGTAGCCATAGAGGTCCTTGAAGGTCTCGTTCACTACATTGAATATCTTCTTGCCGTATCCGTTCTCGCCGTATATCTCATTGCGCTTCAACTTCTTCACCTGCAGGTTGTAGCGCTTCTGAATCATCTTCGCGATGGTTGCATACTTCTCGGGCATCTCTTCGGGCACGTAGAGTTTGTACTCGACGTAGTCGTTGTCTTTCTCCCATCCGCCCATGCGGTCCATGTGCTCAGGATAGTAGGGATAGTTGTAGGCAGTAGCCTGAGTGCCGAGCTGGTCGTAGCCTTCGAGGAGCATTCCTTCGGGGTCCATGTCGGTGAATCCGAGCGGACCAACGATTTCCTTCATGCCTTTCTGCTTGCCGTAGTCTTCTACAGCCTTGAGCAGGGCTGTAGACACCTCGATGTCGTCGACAAAGTCGATCCATCCGAAGCGCACCGACTCGCGCTCCCACTTCTTGTTGGCGCTGTGGTTGATGATGGCAGCCACACGACCTACCATCTTGCCGTCGCGGAACGCCATGAAATACTCTGCCTCGCAGAAGTCGAAGGCTGCATTCTTGTCCTTACTAAAGGTCCTCATCTCGTCGAAGTAGAGGTTGGGCACGTCGTAAGCATTACCTTTATAGAGGTCGTAATGAAAATTAACGAACTGGCGAAGGTCGCGGCGCGACTCAACTTTCTTAATCTCTATTGCTGACATTTTTATTGATTTATTCTTTCATTTTTTGTTTGATATACGTCGCCCGATTGTCACTTCGGGCGATGGATACATCTTTATAAATAAAGCCTTAAGGATGCAAAAGTACGGAAATTTGCTCAAACAGACGAAAATATGCTAAATATTTATTGATATTTATGAGAAATCAGCAGTAGATGTTCGTCTTCAGCGGTGGTTGTAGCGAATATATACACGTCGCCGCCGTCTTTGAGTTTGAGGCGCTTGCGCAGTTCGGCTACGGAGAGCGGGAAGTTGCGTGTGGCGATATTGGCTTTCTCGATGCCTGCCAGCGCCTGGCGCAGTTCGCGCTTGTTGAGCGTTGTGACGCGCTCTATGCTGAAGCTCCTGCCAGGGAAGCCGTCGACGGGCTCTGCAGAGAGGAAGAGGTGGCTGTTGCGGCTGACGGGCGACACGCCGTAGGCTGCGGCAAGCTCGTCGAAGCAGCCAGCCTTCATGATTGAGGCGTTGGGCTCATGCAAGAATTTTGAGTTTTGAGTTTTGAGTTTTGAGTTGGGGGCTGGGCGGGAGGAGCCTGGGGCGTAGACGAAGAGAGAAGCATGGCTAGAAGCGCTAGGGGAACTAGGCGTTCTATGAGAACTAGGTTCACTAGAAAAGCTAGAACAGCTAGAACTACTAGAACCGCTAGAACCGCCAGAAAGACCAGCCTCCCCCGAGCCTCCTCCAGCTTCGAGGTCTGCGCAGAACACCTTCAGCTCGCTTTCTATCTCTTCAGACAGCACGAGCAGCAGCTCTTTGCACTCGCCGCCCACCGACACGATATGCACCTCGCGTACCGTGCCCTGCAGGTCTTCTACAGCCTTGTGCCAGTCGAGCATGGGCGAGAGCTTGAGCATCGTGAAGCGCGACTTCTTGAGAAGCTGCGGCAGTAGCTGCACAACGTCGGGCGTGCAGTCGGCAAGCATGACGGTCTTGGCGCCGTGCTGGTCGCGGCGCGCAGGGTCGAGGAATATCATTGTCTGCATATCGAGCGTAGAGAGATAGTCGACGGCGTCGGCGCAGACCACCTTTGCGTTGTCGATGCCGAGCAACGGCAGGTTGTGCTCCACCATGTGGCAGAGCTGCGCGTTGCGCTCTACGTATGTGGCTGAGGCGAAAGCGCAGGAGGTGAACGAGAAGTCGACACCGAAACCGCCGGTCAGGTCGGTCATGCTGGACGCATGACAGTTGAGAGTTGAAAGTTGAGAGTTGAGAGTTGCAGGTTGGGGGTTGAGAGTTGAGAGTTGAGAGTTGAGAGTTGCAGGCTGCCCAGAAGAAAAATTATTAACTTCTCCCTCCGAATTCTCAACTCTGAACTCTGAACTCTCAACTTCCCTCTCCGAATTCTCAACTCTCAACTCTGAACTCTCAACTCTCAACTCTGAACTCTCAACTCTGAACTCTGAACTCTCAACTCCTTCCTCCGAACTCTCAACTCTGAACTCTGAACTCTCAATTCGACAACTCCACTCCATCGCCAGATTGAGCTTATACTGCGCCGTCGGCTCAGACGAGCACTGTTCCATAGAGAGGTGTGGCGGGTAGACGATGCCGTCGCAGGCTGCCCATGTGGGGAGCTTGCGGCGCGCTGTCTGCCAGCCTTTTATCTGGTCGAGTGCGTAGGGCATGTCCACATCGGGGAAGCGTGCCGACCGAAGGGCGAGCTGACGGGTGTCCTTTTCGCGATATTCTTGTATAAATTCTGCTGTTGTCATAGACTGTATCTTGGTATATTTGACTGCAAAGTTACTATATTTCACTGATTAAAGTTCCACATTCCTGCGATTGAGAATAAATTTTCCCGTTTTTCTTTGCAGTATAACAAACTTACTGTACCTTTGCAAAAGTTGCACAGAAAGCAGCAAAATGCGCAACTCTAAACATAATACCCTATAAATAAGTATGGAACCTATCGTTGACTTTAAAATCCTACCCGAACGTCTGCGCCAAGCTGCGCAGGTAGTGACGGTTACCGTGGCATCTCCTGCCGACTCTCACACAGAAGAAGTTATCGAACGAAGCATTGCGGAGCAGTTCGCACGCTTCATCCTTGTGGCTAACGCAGCTAAGGCTGACATCGCTCGCCGTTTGGCTGCCGACTATCCAGACAAGGTGACCCTCATCGTAGCCGACGACGACGACGATGCGGCGCGTCATGCCGTGAAAGAGGTGCGCGAAGGCCGCGCCGACGTGCTTATGAAGGGTTCGCTGAACACCGACAACCTCCTGCGCGCCGTGCTCAACAAGGAGGAGGGCATCCTCATCAAGGGCAGCGTGCTGACACATATCGCTGTGGCTGACGTGCCGAGCCTCAACCACTTGCTCTTCTTCACCGACGCAGCCGTTATTCCCTACCCCACTACGGAGCAGTTTGACGCTCTGGCGCACTACATCACCGCCACCTACCGCAGCATCACGGGCGGCGACCGTCCGCGTGTGGCTCTCATCCACTGCACCGAGAAGGTGTCTGAGAAGTTCCCGCTCACACTGAGCTACGAGGAGCTGAAGACTAACGCCGCAAAGGGAGCCTACGGCGAGGTGGACATGAGTGGTCCGATGGACGTAAAGACAGCTTGCGACGCAGAGAGCGGAGCCATCAAGGGCATCGTATCGCCGGTTGTGGGCAACGCCAACTGCCTCATCTTCCCCGACATCGAGGCGGGCAACACGTTCTACAAGACGCTCACGCTCTTCGGCGGAGCTACGGTTGCGGGCATGCTCGTGGGCACCAGCGCGCCGGTTGTGGTGACATCGCGCGCCGACACTGCCGACTCTAAATTCTACTCTTTAGCAACTGCCTGCCTGAAGGCAATCAACAAATAAGAAGCAACAAACATCATTTATGAAGAAGATATTTGTCATAAACCCCGGCTGCACCTCAACGAAGGTGGCTGTGTATGAAGACGAACGTGCTGTATGGACATCTGACGGACTGCACCCGCAGGAGGAGCAAGACCAGTTCACTACCGTTAACGAGCAGTATGAGTATCGCAAGAACTTCGTGCTGAAGCTGCTCAAGGAGGCTGGAATACCTCTGGAGTTCGACGCCGTGATAGGTCGCGGCGGTCTGCTGAAGCCGCTGCACGGTGGTGTCTACGCCATCAACGAGCAGATGAAGCAGGATCTCATCAACGCCAAGCACAAGCACGTGTGCAATCTCGGTTCGCTCATCGCCGACGAGATAGCGCAGATGTGCCACTGTCCGGCTTACATGGCCGACCCGGTTGTGGTAGACGAGTTCATGACACGCGCCCGCTACACGGGTCTGCCGTTCATGAAGCGCGAGTCGATATTCCACGCGCTCAACGCTAAGGCTGCTTCGCGCCGCTATGCGCGCAGCATAGGTCGCAAGTATGAGGAGATGAACCTCGTAGTGGCTCACCTCGGCGGCGGCATCTGTGTGTCGGCTCACCACGAGGGCAAGGTGATTGACGTGAACAATGCGCTCAACGGCGAGGGTCCTATCGCGCCGGAACGTGCCGGAACGCTGCCTGCCGACCAGCTCGTGCGCCTCTGCTTCTCGGGCAAGCATACCGAGGCTGAGATAATGAAGATGCTTGCGGGCAACGGCGGATGCCAGGCTCTGCTGGGCATGAAGGACATGAAGGAGATCTCGCGCCGCGCTGAGGCTGGCGAGGAGCCGTTCCACGAGGTGCTCGAGGCTATGCTCTACACTGTGTCGAAGCAGATTGGCGCCATGGCGGTTGCGCTATGGGGCAAGGCGGATGCCATCATCCTCACCGGCGGCATCGCATACAGCAAGTACTGCGTTGAGGAGATAAAGAAGCAGGTGGGCTTCCTCGCTCCGGTCGTAGTGCTGCCGGGCGAAGGCGAGATGGAGTCGCTGGCGTTCAACGCGCTCGGAGCACTCAACGGCGAACTGCCGGTACATGAGTATAAGTAAATTCTGGTGAGAATTTACTCAGTTGAGAGTTGAGAATTTAGAATTGAGAGTTGGTTTAGTTGAGAGTTGAGAGTTGAGAGTTGAGAGTTATGATATGCACTATAGTTTGCGCTCTCTTGAAGCTCTCAAGGTAATCATAACTCTCAACTCTCAATTCTCAACTCTCAACTAAACCAACTCTCAACTAAACCAACTCTCAACTGAGTAAACTCTCAACTCTCAACTTTCAATTCTCAATTATCAATAACAAAGAAAGCCCTGCTTCGCATTCGTGCGAGGCAGGGCTTTCTCACTTAAACCTAATCAACAATTTTCTCAACAACAATTTATATCATCTAATACTAACCAAAATCAACTGCTGAGCGTGCCTGACGGCGTCGGGCTGCGAAGCTGTCGTGCCGTCGGGGCGTGCCTCGCGAGGATTATTTCACCTCAATCTGGCGAGCTGCCTTCTGCACGTTCTGCTCAACCTTCGGAAGATCGATTGTAAGCACACCGTCGCTCACGTTGGCAGCAATCTTCTCCTTGTCGACATCGTCAGGCAAGAGCAATGTCTGCTCGAACTTGGTGTAAGAGAACTCGCGGCGCAGATAGTGCTCCTTCTTTTCCTCTTCCTTCTTCTCGTTCTTCTTCTCCATCTTGATGTGCAGGTTGCCGTCAGCGTCGATGTTGATGTTGAAGTCGTCCTTCTTCATTCCGGCTGCAGCAAGCTCTACAGTATAGTCGTGTTCTGTTTCCTTAACGTTGATTGCCGGGGCGGTTGCGTTTGTACGCGGCATAAAGTCAGTATCAAAAAAGTCGTTGAAAACTTCTGGCATCCAAGTATTTCTCATTACTGGTAACATATCAAATACCTCCTATTTATATTTTAATCTTACGTTTATCGTTTGCTTGCCTTCGGGCTTCCGCCCATCGGCTTGCACTAAGTATACTGCAACTTACGTGCCAAACGCCGTTCGGGCGTTTCCACCGATAAATCGTAAGCAAAGTTGGCAGTTTCGGCGACAGATAGTCAGCAGCAAAGGACAAATTGGCGGAGAATGTTGGTGCAGCAGAGACTGCTGCACCCCCTGAGAAATGCGCATCAACAGACTAAGAGTTGCGTTACCCGACATTTCGTTTTAGAATGTTACCGCGTACTGGTAACATTGTTACATGTACGCGGTAACGACATTACCAGTATGCGGTAACAACGTTACCAGTACGCGGTAATCACTCCAAGGGGGTGCCCCAGCAAAAAAATCCTCGCAAAATGCTTGCTCGTTTCACAATTAATGCGTACCTTTACCCCGCGAAATAGAAATCCGCACGCAGAGCGTGTTTTGTGCGGACACAGACATTATTACCCTTATATACTGCTCGCGCGAGCGTAAGTATAACTCGGTTCTCTTCGGTGTAAAGACGAAAGGAAGTGTTGTTGTATTTACGCAATTTTTGTTTTATTACGTTTCTACTCCACACCACTCCCAACCGCATCTTCTCCACGCACGCTGACGCCCATGAAGCACGCAAAGCAAGTTAAAGCGATGCACGTGCTGACGCCCGCAAGGCACGCTGGCGCCCGTCGGAGCACATGACGCCGAACCCATACCTCTCAAAGAATCTAAAGACCACAAACTTTTAAATACTATACCTATGGAACTTAAACAAGCTACTGCCGGAACAATGGAGTCCGGCGACATCATGATTCAGATTGCCCCTTGCGAGAAAGAGGGACTGAACATCGATTTGCAGAGTTCGGTTGCCTACCAGTTCGGCGACCAGATACGCAAGGTGATAGCTGAGACGCTCGAAGGACTCGGCATCACCCGTGCCGAGGTGCACGCCACTGACAAGGGCGCGCTCGACTGCACTATCCGCGCACGCGTCACTGCGGCTGCCGTAAGAGCTACGGGCAAAGACGTGTGGAAAGACTAACCCCCAAAACTTTTTGACCTATGAAACGACTAAGAAGAACTATGATGTTCGTGCCGGGAAACAACCCCGGTATGATGCAGGATGCATATATATATCATCCCGACTCAATAATGCTCGACCTTGAGGACTCTGTTACAATGGCAGAGAAAGACGCGGCACGCCTGCTCGTCTACAACGCATTGAAGACCATCGACTATGGCACGACGGAAATGGTGGTGCGCATCAACCCGCTCAACACTCCGTACGGCAAGAAGGATATCGAGGCTGTCGTTAAGGCTGGCGTCGACGTCATCCGTATGCCTAAGACCGAGACCGCCGAGGAGGTGATCGAGGTGGAGCGCGAGATAGAGAAGGTGGAGCAGGAGCTGGGCTGCGTGGGTCGCACGCAGATAATGGCTGCGCTCGAGAGCACGCTCGGCGTGGTGAACGCCTACGCCATCGCTACCGCTTCTAAGCGCATGATGGGCATAGCGCTCGGCGCGGAGGACTACTGCGCCAACCTGAAGACACAGCGCTCGCCCGAGGGCATGGAGCTGCTAATGGCACGCCAGACTATCGTGGTGGCTGCACGCGCTGCAGGCATCGACGCGCTCGACACCGTCTACTCTAACCTCAACGATATGGAGACATTCCGCAAGGAGGTGGAGCTGATTCATCAGTTGGGCTTCGACGGTAAGTCGATCATCAACCCACGCCAGATAGAAATCATCAACGAGGTGTTCACGCCGACTCAGAAGGCTATCGACAAGGCGCTCGCCGTTATCGCTGCCATCAAGGAGGCTGAGAAGAAGGGTTCGGGCGTTATCGCCGTGAACGGTAAAATGGTTGACCGACCAGTGGTGATACGCGCACAGCGCGTCATCGACTTGGCACTGGCTTCGGGCGTAATTAAACAGGAGGACATAGCATGAGCACACTGAACGAAAGACATACCCTCGCCGAGCAGGTGGCTCAGGCTATGGGAAAGAGCGTATATAATAATGTAGAGGCACACAAGGACATCACTCCGCGCCTCGAACTGCAGCAGAAAAGCCCCAAACTCATGACGCTCGAGGAGGCTATACGCCACTCGGGACTGAAGGACGGCATGACAATATCGTTCCACCACCACTTCCGCGGTGGAGACAAGGTGGTGAACATGGTTGTGGCTAAGCTCGCAGAGATGGGATTCAAGGGTCTGCACCTCGCAGCTTCGAGCTTGCAGGACGTGCACGAACCTCTCATCGAGCACATTCGCAACGGCGTGATCACAGAGATTTCGACATCGGGTCTGCGTGGCGAACTGGCTAAGGAGATTTCGCACGGACTGATGGAGAAACCAGTGGTGTTCCGCTCGCACGGCGGACGCGGCGAGGCTATCGCTTCGGGCGAGTTGCACATCGACGTGGCGTTCCTCGGCGCTTCTTCTTCCGACCCGCTCGGCAACGCCTGCGGCTACTCGCGCTCGGAGAACGCTAAGAGCATCTGCGGTTCGCTCGGTTACGCGCTGCCCGACGCTCACTACGCCGACAAGGTGGTGATACTCACCGACGACCTCGTGCCTTATCCTAACACTCCGAACTCTATCTCGGAGCACGACGTAGACTACGTGGTTGAGGTAGAATCGGTAGGCGACTCGTCGAAGATTGCTTCGGGAGCCATCCGCGACACCAAGAACCCGCGCGACATTCTGCTCGCTCAGCAGGCTGCGAAGGTGATCGTGAACAGCGGCTACTTCAAGAACGGCTTCTCTATACAGACCGGTTCGGGCGGTGCTTCGCTCGCTGCCGTGAAGTATATACGCCAGAGCATGATAGACCAGGGCATCAAGGCCTCGTTCGCCCTCGGCGGCATCACCGCTCACATGGTGAAGATGCACGAGGAAGGACTCATCGAGCGCCTCATCGACGTGCAGTCGTTCGACAAGGTGGCTGCAGAGTCGCTCAAGAACGACCCGAAGCACAAGGAGGTGTCGGCTTGCGAATACGCAAGTATGCACGAGCAGGGCGCTGCCACACACTATCTCGACATCGTGATACTCTCGGCTCTTGAGGTGGACGTCAACTTCAACGTGAACGTGCTCGTAGGTAGCGACGGCATCATACGCGGCGCTATCGGCGGACACCCCGACACAGCCGAAGACTCGGCTCTCTCTATCATCGTCTGCCCGCTGCTCCGCGGCAGAATACCGTGCGTCGTTAACGAGGTCACTACGCTCATCACTCCGGGTCGCACCGTAGACGTGGTCGTAACCGAATACGGCATCGCTGTCAACCCAGCTCGACCGGAGATAGCTGAACGCCTGAAGGCTGCCGGCTTGAAGCTCGTCACACTCGAGGAGCTCCGCGACCGCGCACTCTCTGTAATCGGCAACCCGGCACCGCTGCCGTTCGGCGACAAGGTGGTAGGCGTCGTGATGAACCGCGACGGATCGGTAATGGATGTTATCAAGAACATCAAGGAATAAGTTTTGAATTTTGAGTTTTGAATTTTGAGTTGTCGGCTACGCCGATGTTGAATTATTCAATGCTGAGTTCACAATTCAAAATTTCAAAACTCAAAATGCGCGAAGCGCACAATTCAAAACTCAAAACTCAAAATTCAAAATTCAAAGAATGATTACGCTCCACGAACTTCTGGCGAGCCGCGACGCACGCCATGCCACACAGCAGAAGCTGCTGGCTGAACACTCGGGAAAGACACTGGTGTGCCTTACTGTCGTCATGCCAGGAAGCGTAAAGCGTAATCAGCAGTCGCTCACGGCAGCACACGCCGCTGTTGAAGCCATGCGCAAAGCTTTCGCCGTCAAAGAAAACAAAGGGCTATTCCCCCTAGAAAACATAGAAACCCCAGAACCCATAGTCCCCCTAGAAAGCCTAGCCCCTACCCTCCTCGAGCTCGACCTCGAAACCGGCTACGAAGCCTACCTCATCACCCCGATGCCGCTCCTCGAAGCCAAGCGCATAGCCGTCAACATCGAAGACACCCACCCACTCGGACGCCTCTTCGACATCGACATCATCAACGCCGACGGCGTGCCCGTCTCAAGAGACGCCATCGGCGAAAAGCCACGACGCTGTCTCGTCTGCGACCACGAAGCACGCTACTGCATGAGGATGCACTGGCACACGCAAGAAGATATATGGGCGAAAATCAACGAAATGGTGGACAGCTACGTCGAAGCCCGCAAATCTTAATACTTAAACCTATGGAGATACAGACCCTCAACCCCGCAACACCCCGTCAGCGCCAACGCATAGAAGCGTTCCTCAAACGCAACGCACTGCGCATCGACGACATGAACTACTACGCCGCAGTGCTCGACGACGACGGCGAGATGATAGCCGGTGGCGGATTGAAGGACGACGTAATAAAGTGCGTTGCAGTGGACGATGCGCACAAAGGCGAAGCTATAGCCAACACGCTCGTCTCGCACCTCATATCGCACGCCAACCAGGAGGGCTACGGCTGCATCAAGCTGTTCACAAAGCCCAAGAACCGTCAACTCTTCGAGAGCCTCTCCTTCCGCCTGCTCGCCGAAGCCCCCGAAGCTATACTCATGGAGAGCGGCATCGGAGGAATCAGCAATACGGTCGAGGCTCTGAAAAAGATAAAAGAGGAATCAGAAAAGTATAAAGAATACAACAAAGAGTGTAAAGAGGATAGTAAAGAGTGTAGAGAAAACACCTCATATCTCACCACCTCAACACCTCACCACCTCAACACCACAATGCAGCCCACCGGCTGCATTGTAATGAACTGCAACCCCTTCACCCTCGGCCACCGCTACCTCATAGAGCAAGCTGCCAAGCAAGTGGAACGGTTGTACGTAATGGTAGTAAGAGAAGACTGCTCGCTCTTCGCATACACAGAGCGCAAAGCGATGGTAGAGCAAGGCGTTGCAGACATCGAGAACGTCAGCGTAATCGACGGCAGCGACTATGCAATCAGTCGCGCGACGTTCCCTACCTACTTTCTGAAGCGACTCGACGACGCTGCCGACACGCAGATGCTGCTCGACCTCGATCTGTTCCGCCGTCACATCGCGCCAGCTCTCGGCGCAACCGTGCGTTTCGTAGGCACAGAGCCTACCGACCAGCTCACACGACGCTACAACCAACTGATGCACGAAGTGCTCAAAGACGTTCGCGAGACAGCCCGACTGGAGAAAGACGGCAACGCAGTAAGCGCATCACGCGTCCGCAAGGCAATGGAAGAAGGCGACATGAACACAATAAGACAGCTCGTGCCGCCCACCACCCTACCTTATATAATAGCACACCTCGCTACACAAGCGTTGCAGGCTGAGCTCGACACCACGCCGAAGCCCGGTCTTGTAGACAAAGACAATAACGGAGCGCACCGCGATATGGATCATGCGCTGATGCAACTCAGCATCAACACGCTCCACCCCTACTTCGTGCGCCTCGCATTCCTCGGTTTCGCCGACACTCTCCCGTCTCACACAGTCATAAGAGACGCTGGAATAGAAGCCGAAAAGGCTATGCTCGAAGCCACAAACGGCGTAAACACGCATAAAGGCGCCCTCTTCTCAATGGGCTTAGCCGTAGTAGCAGCAGCCTACGAGGAGAAAAAAGCAGCAGCTAACAAGGAAGTAAGAGGAAAGGAAAGAGAAGAAGAATATCTATCCTCACTCCAGCTCACAATAAAGGCTCTCGCAGCCAGCTTCCCCGATACCAGCGGCACACACGGCAGCAAGGCAAAGCAGCTCTCCAACGGCACAACAACCATAAAAGGAGCGCTCGACAACGCCCGCGAAGGCTACGAAAAACTGTTCGCCGAATGGCTGCCGTTCTACAACGAACGCAGAAAGAGCCACGATGCGCACGCTCTGCACAAAACATTGCTGCGCATCATGTGCGACCTCGACGACACCAACGTAATCTATCGCACCAACGTCGCCACGGCAGAAGAAGTGAAGCAGGAAGCAAGAGCTTTGCTCGCCAGCTTCGAAGAGGCATACGCCGCTGAAGACAAAGAGAAGTGCGCATCAGCCATAGAAGAGAAGTGCGCATCAGCCGAACTTCTCGCTCTCAAAGATATGGACCGCCGCTACACCGAGCGGAACATTTCGCCAGGAGGCGCAGCAGACATGCTATCGCTCACCGTGTTCATCGGAAGCATACAGACATACTAACAAAGAAGAAGATAAAAGAATACAGACATCCTACGACAAAGGATAGAAGTACACAAACATACTAACAACAAAAGAATATTAATAATTAAACAAACTAATAACTTAAAACCTTGGCATTATGGTAGAACTTATTAATCACGGAGTCTATCTCCTCAACGGTACCGAAGTTTGCGACAAGTACGAAGGCATGACACCCGACGAAGCTCGCGAGAACACTATCACCTACGGCATCCTCCGCTCTCACGACGTGGACGGCTCGAAGGGAAAGAAGATGCGCATCCGCTTCGACGCAATGATGTCACACGACATCACATACGTTGGAATCATTCAGACAGCACGCGCAAGCGGTCTGCAAGAGTTCCCGTTGCCTTACGCTATGACAAACTGCCACAACTCGCTCTGCGCAGTAGGCGGCACTATCAATGAGGACGACCACGTATTCGGTCTGTCAGCAGCTAAGAAGTACGGCGGCATCTACGTTCCGGCTAACCAGGCTGTCATCCACCAGTATGCTCGCGAGATGATGGTGAAGTGCGGCAACATGATTCTCGGTTCCGACTCTCACACACGCTACGGCTCGCTCGGTAACATGGGCGTTGGCGAAGGCGGCGGCGAGCTCGTGAAGCAGCTGCTCAAGAACACATGGGACATCAACGCACCGGAAGTGGTGCTCGTATGGCTCGAGGGCAAGCCCAAGAAGGGCGTAGGTCCGCACGACGTGGCTATCTCTCTCGTTAAGGCTACATTCGAGAGCGGCGCTGTGAAGAACAAGGTGCTCGAGTTCGCAGGTCCTGGCGTTAAAGAGTTGCCTATCGACTTCCGTAACGGTATCGACATCATGACTACCGAGACCACTTGCTTGAGCTCTATCTGGGTTACAGACGAAGAGGTGAAGCACCATTACGACATACACGAGCGTTCGCAGGACTTCAAGGAACTGAAGCCGGGCGACGTAGCTTACTACGATATGATGATTCGCATCGACCTCTCTTCTCAGGAGGCGATGATCGCTCTGCCGTTCCACCCGTCGAACGCAGTTACTATCCACGAACTTCAGGCCGACCCGGTGGGCATCCTCACACGCATCGAGGAAGACGCGAAGAAGCGTTTCGGCGACAAGGTAGACGTGCACCTCGTCGACAAGATTGTTGACGGTAAGGTTTACGCCGACCAGGGTATCATTGCAGGCTGCTCGGGCGGTACATACGACAACCTCGCAGAGGCTGGCGCTATCCTTAAGGGCAAGAGCATCGGCAACGACTACTTCACGGCTTCGGCTTATCCGCAGTCTACACCGGTATCAATGGCTGTGACACGCGAGGGCATCACTGCCGACCTTATCGAGGCGGGCGTTGTGATGAAGCCGGCATTCTGCGGTCCGTGCTTCGGCGCAGGCGACGTTCCGTCTAACAACGGTCTGTCTATCCGCCACACCACACGTAACTTCCCCAACCGCGAGGGTTCTAAGCCTGGTCAGGGACAGCTCTCTCTCGTTGCGCTCATGGACGCACGCTCTATCGCTGCTACAGCAGCCAACGGCGGCGTGATTACGGCTGCGACAGACGTAGAGTACGAGAACACTCACAAGCCATACGCTTACGACGAGAAGATATACAAGTGCCGCGTATACAACGGCTACGGCAGACCGCGTCCTGAGACAGAGCTTCGCTACGGTCCGAACATCAAGGACTGGCCTACAATGTATCCGATGCAGGAGAACATGCTGCTCGAGTTGGCAGCTGTTATCCACGACCCGGTTACAACTACCGACGAGCTTATCCCGTCTGGCGAGACAAGTTCTTACCGTTCTAACCCGTTGAAGCTTTCTGAGTTCGCCCTCTCTCGCCGCGTGCCTGAGTACGTTGGCCTGAGCAAGGAGATTCAGAAGCAGGACCTCGCACGCCGTGCAGGTGAGGTGAGCGCAAACATCGCAGAGGCTCTCGCCAAGGTGGGCGCAAAGGCTGAGGAGACATCGTTCGGCTCATGCGTATTCGCCAACCGTCCTGGCGACGGCTCGGCTCGCGAGCAGGCTGCTTCTTGCCAGAAGGTGCTCGGCGGCGACGCTAACGTTTGCTACGAGTACGCTACAAAGCGCTACCGTTCTAACTGTATCAACTGGGGTATCGTGCCGTTCACCATCGCCAAGGACGTTGAGTTCAACTTCGAACCGGGCGACAAGCTCTTCGTGCCGGGCATACGCGAGGCCATCCTCGCAGGTAAGGAGGAGATCGACGCGCAGGTTATCGCTCGCGACGGCGTTAAGCCTATCCACCTCTTCTTCCAGAACCTCACCGCCGACGAGCGTCAGATTCTGGCAGACGGCTGCTTGATGAACTATTATAAGAACAAGCTCTAAATGTTGAATTTTGAGTTTTGAGTTTTGAATTGTGCGCTTCGCGCATTTTGAGTTGTTGAGTTGTGAATTACAAATTCAACATTGAACAACTCCTCATAGGCGTAACCGACAATTCAAAATTCAAAACTCAAAACTCAAAATTGCCAACGGCAACAATTCAAAACTCAAAATTCAAAACTCAAAATTCTTAAATCCAAATAACTATGACCGAAAAAATTCAGATGACCACTCCACTCGTAGAGATGGATGGCGACGAGATGACCCGTATTTTGTGGCAGATGATCAAGGATGAGCTTATCCTTCCGTTCGTTGACCTCAAGACAGAGTATTACGACCTGGGACTCGTTAAGCGCGACGAGACCGGCGACCAGATAACAAAGGACGCAGCCGAGGCTACAAAACGCCTGGGCGTAGCCGTTAAGTGTGCTACCATCACACCTAACCACCAGCGCATGGACGAGTACAAACTCCATCAGATGTGGAAGAGCCCGAACGGCACTATCCGCTCTATCCTCGACGGCACCGTATTCCGCACACCTATCACTATCCCGAGCATCCATCCTGCAGTGAAGAACTGGGAGAAGCCTATCACCATCGCTCGTCACGCTTACGGCGACGTTTACAAGAGCGTTGAGATCCGTGCCGACGAGCCGGGCGTAGCTAAGCTCGTCTTCGACGGCGAGAGCGGCAAGCACGAGGAGGTTGTGGTTCACACATTCAAGGGCGCCGGCGTGCTCCAGGCAATGCACAACACCGACAAGTCGATTCGTTCGTTCGCACACTCTTGCTTCAAGTTCGCGCTCGACACCAACCAGAGCCTCTGGTTCTCTACAAAGGACACCATCTCTAAGAAGTACGACGCACAGTTCAAGATTATCTTCTACGAGGTATTCGAGGAGTACAAGGAGGAGTTCGAGAAGCGCGGCTTGGAGTTCTTCTACACTCTCATCGACGACGCTGTAGCACGCGTCATCCGCTCTAAGGGCGGCTTTATCTGGGCTTGCAAGAACTACGACGGCGACGTTATGTCCGACATGGTTTCTACCGCATTCGGTTCGTTGGCAATGATGACTTCCGTGCTCGTTTCGCCTGACGGCAAGTACGAGTACGAAGCTGCTCACGGCACCGTTACACGCCACTACTACAAGTATCTGAAGGGCGAAGAGACATCTACCAACCCGATGGCTACTATCTTCGCTTGGAGCGGCGCTCTGCGCAAGCGCGGCGAGATGGACAACCTGCCCGAACTCGTACGCTACGCTGACACTCTCGAGGCTGCTTGCTTCGACACTCTCAACGAGGGTATCGTAACGAAGGACCTCGCCGGTCTTATGGAAGGCGTTACTCCGCAGACAAAGAACTCTGCAGGCTTCATCGCTGCCATCCGCGAGCGCTTGGAGAAGAAGCTGGCTTAATTCGTACAGAACAAGCTGGTTGAACCGCTTTTAACAATAATGTTTTACTTCGGATTAACCGAGCTTAAAATATTACACTAAACAACGGATCAACCGGGTTTAGAATATTATACAGAACAACGGATTAACCGGATTGAACGGATTTTCTTCATTGAGTAAAGAATCCGCTTAATCCGCTTAATTCGTTGTTCGTTTCTACGCACCAAGTCTGTGCTTTTCATCACTACAAATACTACAGTTTATACGTTAAAGACTATTGCTATTCGGTAAAACAGACAGCAATAGTC